>Ga0310837_100078_pt1 | contig 134271 bp, 125 predicted proteins | sample SM_ome_5_FD_201315 | JGI IMG/M metagenome (GOLD analysis project Ga0310837, IMG submission 201315) | Sorghum-adapted microbial communities enriched on stacked mutant (SM) sorghum from Joint BioEnergy Institute, Emeryville, California... ...
AAGGCGGTGCAGCGCATTTTCGCCAAGTTCGTGGAGCAGGGGGACGTGTACCTCGGCGAATACGAAGGCTGGTATTGCACGCCCTGCGAATCGTTTTTCCTGGAGCGGCAGCTGGTGGACGGCAACTGTCCCGACTGCGGGCGCCCGGTGGAATGGCTCAAGGAGAAAAGCTACTATTTCCGCATGAGCAAATACGCCGACAAGCTGCTGAAGTATTACGAGGAACATCCGGAGTTCATCCAGCCGGAGTCGCGCCGGAACGAGATGATCGAAAACTTCCTCAAGCCTGGGCTGACGGACCTGGCCGTCTCCCGCACGACGTTCAAGTGGGGCATTCCGGTGCCGGACGACGAGGAGCACGTCATCTACGTGTGGATCGATGCGCTCTCCAACTACATCACGGCCCTTGGTTACGAAAGCGACAATCCGTCCAAATACAACCGGTATTGGCCGGCGGACGTGCACCTGGTGGGCAAGGAAATCGTGCGGTTCCACACGATCTATTGGCCGATCATGCTGATGGCCCTCGGCATCCCTCTGCCGAAAAAGGTGTTCGGCCACGGCTGGTTCATCACGAAGGAAGGCAAAATGTCGAAGTCGAAGGGGAACGTGGTCGATCCGGTGGTGCTCATCGACCGGTACGGCCTTGATGCCCTCCGCTATTTTCTGCTCCGGGAAGTGCCCTTCGGTTCGGACGGCACGTTCACGCCGGAAGGCTTCATCGAGCGGATCAACTTCGATCTGGCCAACGACCTGGGCAACCTGCTCAACCGCACCGTGGCGATGATCGAAAAGTACTTCGACGGCCATGTGCCGGCGGTGGAAGGCTCGGTGACGGCCTTCGACGAAGACGTGCAGCAGACGGCGCTGAAAACGGTGGCGGAAGTGGAGGCGGCGATGGACGAAATGGCGTTCTCCGTGGCGCTCACGTCCATCTGGAACCTGATCCGCCGGACGAACAAATACATCGACGAAACCCAGCCGTGGGCGCTGGCGAAGGACGAAAGCCGGAAGGCGGAACTCGCTTCGGTGATGGCCCACCTGGCGGAATCGCTCCGGTTCGTGTCGGTGATGATCCAGCCGTTCATGACCCGATCGCCGCGGCTCATCCGCGAACAGCTCGGCGTCGGGGAAGGCGAATTGGCCGGCTGGGAGTCCTTGCGCACGTTCGGACGCATTCCGGCGGGCACCAGGGTGGGCAAGGCAACGCCGATTTTCCCGCGGCTGGACATGGAGGCCGAAGTGGCCCATATTTTGGCGTCCATGCGGGGGACGGCGGCGCCGGCGGCCGTGCCGGCGGACGGCGAAACCGGCGGCAAGGCGGACGGCAAGACAGACGGCAAGACAGACGGAACGGCCAAGAGCGAATCGGCTTCCAAACCGGCGGGCGGGACGGATGACGATGAGGCGGGCGGGCTGCCCGAGATCGTCTACGACGACTTCGCCAAGGTGGAACTGCGGGTGGCCGAGGTGATCGCCTGCGAGAAGGTGAAGGGCGCGGACAAGCTGCTGAAGCTGCAGCTGGATCTCGGTACGGAACAACGCCAGGTCGTCTCCGGCATCGCCAAATACTATCAGCCCGAGGAACTGGTCGGCAAGAAAGTGATTTGCGTGACGAACCTGAAACCGGTCAAGCTGCGGGGCGAACTGTCCCAGGGAATGATCCTCGCCGCATCGCAGGGAGACCGGCTCACGGTGGCCACGGTGGACGGCGACATCCCGAACGGCGCGATCGTGAAATGACGGCGGCCCGGACGGGACGAAAGACGGGGATCCGTTGACCAACCAGCCATTCGGTGGCAAATCCGCTCCCGCGAGCGGCGGCATACCGCTCCCCTGTTGTTGGCAGCTTTCCGGCGACAGGGGCGCTTCGCCGCAGCCGCGGGAGTTTTCCGTTTCCCGCCGCCGGAAGCGATTGTGGTTGACACGTTTTTTGGTGGAATGGTATGATGCCAATGCAAATAGTAATAATTACGAATAACAAACATGAAGGGATACGGAAAGATGGAGGAGAAACCGGGGACGAAGGGCATGGCGGGACGACGGCGCTCGGGACGGAAGCCGCTCTCGTTCGCCGTCTTGTGCCTGATGGCGGCTTTGGCCCTGTTTGCGGGGGGTTGCGGCGGCGGGCCGGCGCCCGGAGATGAAGATGGCGCAGGCGAAGCGGGGAAACGGCTGAACGTGGTGGCCAGTTTCTACCCGCTGTATGATTTTGCGGCGAAAATCGGCGGTGACGATGCGGACGTGGTCAACCTCGTTCCGGCGGGGGTCGATTCCCACGATTGGTCGCCCAAATTGCAGGACATGCGGCGAATTTCCGAAGCGGACCTGTTTGTGTACCTGGGTGCCGGATACGAAGGCTGGGTGGACGATTTTCTCGGCGCGCTCGCGTCCGGGGAAGGGCCGCTCGTCGTGGAGGCGTCGCATGGCGCCGATTTGATCCGCATGTCCGGCAACGGAAGGACGCATTCGGTCGCGGACGGGGATGGCCGCGGCCACGATCACGGCGATGGAGACGCACATGAACACGCCGATGGCCGCGTCGGCGAGGAAGGCGGTCACGGCCACGACCACATCTCCCGCGACACGGACCCCCACGTCTGGCTGAGCCCGAAGCAGGCGCTCGTGTTGGCGGACAACATCAAAAACGCCTTCATCGCGGCGGATCCGGACAACCGGGCGGATTATGAAGCCCGCTGCGAACAGCTGAAAGCCCGATTGCTGGATCTGGACGCCCGGATGATGCAGGTGGCCGCGGAAGCGAAGCACAAAACGTTCATCGTCTCCCACGAATCGTTCGGCTACCTGGCCCGTGACTACGGTTTGACGCAAATCGGCGTGATGGGCCTGTCTCCGGATGCGGAGCCGACCCTCGGAAAGCTGGAGGAAATCCGCGGCGAGGCCCGGGAGCTCGGGATCCGGTACATTTTGTTCGAGGAACTGGTATCGCCGAAGGTGGCCGAAACGCTGGCCGCCTCCCTCGGCATTGACACCCTCGTGCTCAACCCGTTGGAAGGATTGACGGAAGAACAGCTGGACGCCGGGGAAGATTATTTCACCGTCATGGAGCGGAATTTGACAACGCTGGCCATTGCTTTATACTAGGGATGAAAGCATGCGGGAGGCGGGAGCGTCCATGGCGATGCGCGTAACGGCGGATCATGCAAAGGAGAACAATTGGATGACCATGACGGACAGAATGCCCGAAGGAACGGACTGCCACGAAAGCATCGTTTCCCTGGACAACGTGTCCTTCGCCTACGGCGACGCGAAGGTGATCGACGGGCTGTCCTTCGACGTGCTGGAGCGGGATTTCGTCGGCCTGATCGGCCCGAACGGGGCGGGGAAAACGACGCTGCTCAAAATGATTGTCGGCCTCATCAAGCCTTCCGCCGGTGAAATCCGGCTGTTCGGCGAGCCGGTGCGCGAATTTCGCCACTGGCACCGCATCGGCTACGTGCCGCAAAAGAACGTCCTCAACCCGCTGTTCCCGGCGACGGTGCGGGAAGTGGTGGAGTCCGGGCTGTATGGCAAACGGACGATGTTCCGCCTGCTTGCCGCCGGGGACAAGCGAAAAATCCGGGAAGCGATGGAGGCGTTCGACATCGACGGTCTGGCCGACAGGCGGATCGGTGAACTGTCGGGCGGCCAGCAGCAGCGGGTGCTGCTCGCGCGTGCCATGGTCAACCAGCCGGATTTGCTCGTGCTCGACGAACCGACGACGGGCATCGATGCGGAATCCCAGGAAACGTTTTTCCGCATGATCACCCACCTGCATCAAAAGCACCGCATCACCTTCGTGATGGTTTCCCATGACGTGGACATGATGCGCGCCTATTTGGGAGATGCGCCCGTCCATGCCGGCGGCAAGCTGCAGTTTTACGTGCGCCATACCCATGAGGCGGACGATTGCGCCGAATCGGATTTGTACCATACAACCGGCAGCCTGGCTTGACGGGGGAACGGGACGTGGACATTTTTTTTCTGGACATTTTTCAGCGGGCGCTCATCGGCGGGCTCCTCATCGGCCTGATGGCGCCTTTGATCGGTCAGTTCGTCGTGCTGCGCCGCCTGTCCCTGATCGGCGACACGCTGGCGCATACGTCGGTGGCGGGGGTGGCCCTCGGTTTTCTGACCGGCCTGTATCCGCTCGGTCTCGGCCTCGCCTTCGCCGTGCTGGCGGCGCTCGCCATCGAACTGCTGCGCCGGCAGTTTCGCTCCTACGCGGAACTGTCCATCGCCATCATGATGGCGGGCGGCATGGCGCTGGCGTCGGTGCTGTTCACCCTCGGACGGGGATTCAACATGAACGTGAACGGCTATCTGTTCGGCAGCATCCTGACGCTGAGCACGCAGGATTTGTGGCTGGTGGCCGGCGTCACGCTGGCGGTCGTGTTGTTCGTCGCGGTGTTCTACAAAGAGCTGTTCCTGCTCAGCCTCGACGAGGATGCGGCCAGCGTCAGCGGCCTGCCGACCCGCGCCCTGAACGTTTTGCTTACGGTCATGGCGGCGCTCGTGGTCAGCATGGCGATCAAAATCGTCGGCGCCCTGCTCGTTTCCGCCCTCATGACCATCCCCGTCGCCTGCAGCCTGGCGGTCGGGCGGGGATTTCGCCCGACGCTCGGGCTGGCCGTGCTCTATTCGGAAGCGGGCGTCCTGATCGGCCTCGTGGTGTCCGGCATCTGGAACCTGGCGCCGGGCGGGACCGTGGTGCTCATCCTCATTTTCCTGCTGTTTGCGACGCTCGTCGCGCGCAAGGCATGGCACCGGATCGCTTCCGGCAGGAAAGTGCCGCCTTCGCAATGAATGTCAAGTGGTATCCGGGATCGTACGGATCGATTGTGGCGAGGTGATGCCTGAATGACCGAGATCAACATCGGAATTGCATTTTTGGCCGGATTGGCTTCCTTCATTTCTCCCTGTTGCCTGCCCCTGTATCCTTCCTATTTGTCCTATATCACGGGGGTCGGGGTAAGTGAACTGAAGGAAATGGGCACCCGCGAATTGCGGATCCTGACGATGTCCCATTCCGTCGCGTTTGCCCTCGGGTTTTCCGTCGTGTTCTATACGCTGGGTTTCGGGGCGGGGGCGTTCGGCGACTTTTTCAAGCAATACCAGGCGCTCATTTCCCAGCTGTCCGCCGTGATGATCGTGGCGTTCGGCCTGTTTTTGCTCGGCGTGTTCCAGCCGCAATTTCTGATGAAGGAGCGGCGGATCGGCCTGCGCTGGAAGCCGGCCGGCCATCTCGGCACGTTCGCCGTCGGTGTCGGCTTCGCCGCGGGGTGGACGCCGTGCATCGGGCCGATTTTGAGCTTCATCATCGGGCTCGCCCTCTCCGATCCGGGTTCCTGGCTGAAGTACATCACGGCGTACAGCCTCGGATTTGCCGTTCCGTTCATCGCCCTGGCCTGGTTCCTCGGTTCGGTCAGATGGCTGCTCCGCTACTCGGAACGGGTGATGAAAATCGGCGGCGGGCTGATGGTGGCGATGGGCGTGCTCCTGTTTACGGGACAGATGACGAAAATCTCCGCCTGGCTGAACGCGATCACGCCGGAGTGGTTGAGCTTTTGATCGGCATTGTGTATCATGAAAAGACAAGTTCGACGCCGTCGTTGCGGCCGCAGAACCGGAACGCCGGCTGGATCGAGGGAGGATGGGCCGTGGCGACCCCGAGCATGGAAGATTACCTGGAACGGATCTATATGCTGATCAACGAAAAAGGGTATGCCCGGGTGTCCGACATCGCGGAAGGGCTGGAAGTGCACCCGTCTTCCGTCACGAAAATGATCCAGAAGCTGGACAAGGACAATTACCTCGTTTACGAGAAGTACCGCGGCCTGGTCATGACCAGCAAGGGGAAGAAAATCGGCAAGCGGCTGGCGGACCGGCATCAGTTGCTGGAGCAGTTTCTTTCCGTGATCGGCGTCAAGGAAGAGAACATCTACCGGGACGTCGAAGGCATCGAGCATCACCTGAGCTGGGATTCCATCACGTGCATCGAAGCGCTGGTGGAATATTTCAAGCGGGATCCGGAACGCGCGAAAGAGCTGGCCCGCATCCGCGCGGAACTGGAATCGGATTGACGGGACAGAAAGATTCGGAAAGGAAGCCGCCCCCGGCGCCGACAGGCGCCCGGAGGCGGTTTTTTGTTTCCCGCCAGGCGGTTATCGGTCAACCCCGATCGCGCATATGTTGGGTCAGGAAACGATGGCGGGAAGGAGGCGATGATTGGGTGCGGTTCCATGCGGTGTTCGAAGGGGGTGGCGTCAAGGGGATTGCACTGGCGGGAGCCGTCAAGGCCGCGGAAGAAAAGGGCGCCTCGTTCGACCGGGTGGCCGGCACGAGCTCGGGAGCGATCGTCGCTTCCCTGATCGCGGCGGGTTACCGGGGGGAGGAATTGCTCGACATCATCCAAAACACGCCGTTTCCGCGTTTCGCCGACGCGGGAACCGGATGGAAACGGATCATCCCGCCGCTGAGGTTTCTGTTCAAACGCGGATTGTTTTCCGCAAAGCCGTTGGAAGAATGGATCAGCGGGCTGCTCGCCGCGAAGGGCGTATGCTGTTTCGCCGATCTGCCCGAAGGAAAATTGAGGGTGGTCGCGTCGGACATCAGCAGCGGACGCATGCTGGTGCTGCCGGACGATTTGCCGAAATACGGCGTGGAGGCGGATTCGTTCCCGGTGGCGCAAGCGGTGCGGATGAGTGCGGGGATTCCGTACTTTTTCGAGCCGGCCACCCTCGGCAAAGCGCGCAATGTCATCGTGGACGGCGGCCTGCTCAGCAATTTTCCGCTTTGGCTGTTCGACCGCGAAAACGCCGCCGACCCGCATGCCGGTTTGCCCGCCAAACGGCTGCCGGTCATCGGGTTTCAGCTGGTCGGGAAGAACGACCAGGAGCCGCGGCGCATTTCGGGCCCGCTTTCGATGCTGCACGCCCTCGTCTCCACGATGCTGGAAGCGCACGACGAGCGGTACATCGAACAGCACAACCGGTTCCGGACGGTCAAAATTCCGACCCTCGGCGTGCGCACGACCCAGTTCGACCTGCCGCAGGAGATGGTGATGAAGCTGTACGAATCCGGATACGAAGCGGGCAGACGCTTTTTCGAAAGGTGGAGTCTGGTCGGCTATCAAAAAAGCTACGATTTGTATGTCGGGAAAGCGGTGCCGAAAACGATTGCCTGAACCGGGCGACCCTCGCTCACTTGCGCGCAGGGTCGTCTTTCTTGTTTCCGGGGATGACGCGGAATTTGGCCTTTTTTCGGTTTTGCCGGTGGTTTCCGGCGGCGGATGCCGGCGGGCGGGGGGCGGCGGAACGGTATCCGCCCCTGCGGCGCCAACGGCTGGGCGGAAATTTGTAAAGGAGAAACACGGTTCCGAGCACGAGCACCGGGATGAGCATGCCCGACGGTTGGGTGATGAGCCGGTAAAGGATGCCGACGGCCGCCAGGACGAGGATCACGGTGATGAAACGTCTGTCGTTCAGGCGCATGGGAATGCGCTCCCTTCACGGGTGAGTCGTTCTTTTATTTTACTGAAAAACGGGAGCCGTGACCATCGTTTCCGGGCAGCCGTCCGCGATTTTTCTAAAACTGAAATCCGCTTCTTTGCGGGATGCGCGCGGCAAGTTTACATGAGGAAGGCATTGGGGGCAAATACTAACGGGGACTCATCCTGGTGCGGGAGGTGCTTCGCCCGTTGTTCCGTCCGTTGGCGTTTGCCCTGCAGATCGGCTTTTTTGCGGGATTGATCTGGGGATTGACGGGGGTTGTCCTGCATTTTTTCGGGTTCAGCGAAGTGAAGCCCGCTTCCTGGGCAGGCCCCTGGCTGAGCAAGTCCCTGGCGTCATCCTGGGTTGGCGCGCTCACCGGATTGGCCGTCTTCACCGGCATTTCCATTGTATCGGCGCTGGCGTATGCTGTCGTATTGCGCAAGGCGAAGGGGCCGTGGCCGGGCATCCTGTACGGGTTGTTCTGGTATTTGCTGCTTTTTTTCGGAATCGGACATGCCCTGGGAATGTTGCCGGCGTGGAACCGGATGGAAGTGCACAGCCACGTGTCGGAATTGTGCCGTTTTTTGCTGTGGGGGGTGTTCATCGGCTTTTCGATCACGTTTGAATTTACCGACGAACGGACGCGCGAGCCGGGCATGGGATAATCCTGTCGTTCTCAACGTTTCCGCCTTGTGATAAAATGGATGCGTCAATCAGCGGAAAGGCGACAATCGACACATGTCCGGAGGTGCCCAGTGATCAAGATTGCAGTCATCAACGGCCCGAACCTGAATTTGCTCGGCGTTCGCGAGCCGAGCGTCTACGGGACGACCACGTTGTCCATGATCGAAGCGCGCCTGAAGGAGGCGGCCCGTGCCCAGGGCGCGGAACTCGACTTTTTCCAATCCAACCACGAAGGAGCCATCGTCGACCGCATCCAGGCGGCGCTCGGCAAGGAGGACGGCATCCTGATCAATCCGGGCGCGTTCACCCATTACAGCTACGCGCTTCGCGACGCCATCCAGGCCGTAAACCTGCCGACGGTCGAAGTGCACATGTCCAACATTCACGCCAGGGAGCCGTTCCGCCACACGTCGGTCATCGCGCCGGCCGCGGTCGGCCAGATCGTCGGATTCGGAGAGGCCAGTTACGAGCTCGGGCTTGCGGCGTTGATTCAAGTCATCCGTAAATCGAGGAGCGAATGAACATGGCAATCCGGGAACGCCTTGAAAAACTGAGAACCATCCTTGCGGAGAGATCGGTCGACGGCCTGCTGGTGACCAGTGCCGTCAATCGTCGTTATTTGAGCGGATTTACGGGATCGTCGGGCTATTTGCTGATCACGCGGGACGAAGCGGTCCTGTTCAGCGATTTCCGTTACAAAACCCAGGCGCCCGCCCAGGCGCCGGATTTTGTGTTCGAGGAGCACGGGCTGATCCCGGAGGAGTCGATCCGGGACAAGGCCGTGGCGTTCGGCGTCCGGACGCTGGCGTATGAAGACCATGATTTGACCGTCGACGGTTTCCGGAAGTTGGCCGACAAGTTTGCCGATTTCGACCTTGTTCCCGCCGGCAAACTGGTGGAAGCGATCCGCATGGTGAAAGACGACGCCGAACTGGCTGTCATGAAGGAAGCGTGCGCCATTGCCGACCGGGCCTTCGAGCACATGCTGAACGTGCTGAAACCCGGCATGACGGAGAAGGAAGCGGCGCTGGAGCTCGAATTTTTCATGCGCAAGGAAGGCGCCTCGGGCACCAGCTTTGACACGATCATCGCCTCCGGGGAGCGGTCGGCGCTGCCCCATGGCAAGGCGAGCGACCGCGTGATGGGGCCGGGCGAGTTCGTCACGCTCGATTTCGGCGCCTATTTCCAAGGGTATTGTTCGGACATCACCCGGACGGTGGTGCTCGGACCGGCGACGGACCGGCACAGGGAAATCTACGACATCGTGCTGGAAGCGCAACTGGCGGCGCTCGACGGCATCCGCCCGGGCATGACGGGACGGGAAGCGGACCGGATTGCCCGCGACATCATCGGGAAATACGGTTACGGCGACCTGTTCGGCCACGGTACCGGCCATGGCGTCGGGCTCGAAATCCACGAGGAACCGCGCTTGTCCAAGGGCGGCGAAATCGTGCTGAAGCCGGGCATGACGGTCACCGTGGAACCCGGCATCTACATCCCCGGTTTCGGCGGCGTCCGCATCGAAGATGACGTCGTGGTGACGGAAAACGGCGTGCAATTGTTGACACATGCGCCCAAAAATTTTATAGTGATTGGTTAGTAAACCTTGAGGGGGAAATCCAGTGATTTCAGTTAACGATTTCAGAACCGGCCTCACCATCGAGGTGGACGGCAACATTTATTCGGTGCTTGAATTCCAACACGTGAAACCCGGCAAAGGCGCTGCCTTCGTCCGTTCCAAACTGCGCAACCTGCGCAACGGCAACATCGTGGAAAAAACGTTCCGCGCGGGCGAAACCGTGGAGCGTGCCCATCTGGAAAACCGGGACATGCAGTATCTGTATGCCAGCGGCAATGAACATACGTTCATGGACAACAATACGTTCGACCAGATTACCCTGACGAGTGACCAGCTCCAGTGGGAACTCAATTTCCTGAAAGAGAATATGAATGTAAAAGTCCTGATCTATGAAGGCGAAATTTTGGGCGTCAACCTGCCGAACAGCGTCGAACTGAAAGTGGTGGAAGCCGAGCCCGGCGTCAAGGGCAACACCGCTACCGGCGCCACCAAACAAGCCAAGCTGGAAACGGGCTTTACGGTGCAGGTTCCGCTGTTCATCAACGAAGGCGACGTGCTCCTGATCGACACGACCGAAGGCAAGTACATTTCCCGGGCTTGACCGTCGCCTTTGCGGCACGGGACGCACAAGCGCGTCTACACGACAGTCTACTGGAAACGGAGAGGAGTGCGTCACCTTTGTCACTCGTTGTCATGAAATTCGGGGGCAGCTCGGTCGGCAGTGTCGAACGGATGAAGAAAGTCGCCGAACGGATCGTGAAAACCAGAAGGAGCGGCCATCAATGCGTTGTGGTGGTGTCGGCCATGGGGGACACGACCGACGACCTGATCGACATGTCGAGCCAGCTGAACGGCAAGCCTCCCGCACGCGAAATGGATATGCTGCTGGCCAACGGCGAGCAGATTTCCATGTCGCTTCTGGCGATGGCCATTCACGCCCTGGGCGAGGACGCCATGTCCTTCACCGGCTGGCAGGCCGGCATTACGACCGAACCCGCCCATGGCCGGGCGCGCATCGTCAAAATCGAACCGTCGCGCATCACGGCGGCGCTTGAAGAAGGCAAAATTCCCATCGTGGCCGGTTTCCAGGGCATCAGCGAGGACGGGGAAGTCACGACGCTGGGCCGGGGCGGCTCGGATACGACCGCCGTTGCGCTGGCCGCAGCCATCGGCGCCGATTTGTGCGAAATCTACACGGACGTGGACGGCGTCTACTCGACGGATCCGCGCATCGTCCCGAACGCCCGGAAGCTTGATCAGATTTCCTATGACGAAATGCTGGAACTCGCCCATCTCGGGGCTGCCGTGCTGCATCCGCGCGCGGTGGAGTACGCGAAACTTTACAACGTGACGCTCGTTGTCCGCTCGAGCTTTACCGATAGCGAGGGGACACTGGTCAAGGAGGAAACGTCGTTGGAACAAGGCATCGTTGTCAGCGGCATTGCCGCCGACAAAAATGTGGCCCGCATCAGCATCCTGGGCGTGGAAGACCGTCCCGGCATCCTGGCCGGCGTATTCACCGCCCTTGCGGAGGCGGGCGTGAACGTGGACATCATCGTGCAAAGCGGCGTGCAGAACGGCAAGGCGGATTTCTCGTTCACCGTGGGCAAGCAGGATGTCGAAACGGCCATCCGGGTCATCGAGAACATCCGCAACGAAGTGCCCTATGACGAAACCACGTCGGAAACCGGGCTGGTCAAGGTGTCCATCGTCGGCGCCGGCATGGTGTCCAACCCGGGCGTTGCCGCCCGCATGTTTGACGTCATTTCGCAGCAGGGCGTCAACATCAAGATGGTGAGCACGTCCGAAATCAAAGTGTCCTGTGTCATCGACGACAACAAGCTGAATGAAATCATTCAGGCGCTCCACACCGCTTTCGGGCTGGATGCGAAGGAACGCGCTTTTGTCGGCGGCCCTGCCGTGCGGCGATAAGCCGATTGTCGGACTCATGATGAATTGCTAATCTTGCATGATCAAGGCTAACCGCCTGGTGATCGGATACGATGCTTCCCGCGAACGGGTTTGGTCCGGGGACGGGGGCGCGGTCCGTCATCCGGCGGTTTTTTGCTGTGCCCGGCTGATCGGGGGAGCGGTGTGTTCCGTCGTCCGGTAGTTTTTTGCTGCGCCTGCTGGTTGGGGGCGGGGCAAGGTTCGGCGTTCGGCGGTATTTGTCGTGCCCATTGGGGAAGAAGTGCGGTCCGTTGTCCTGCGGTTTTCGTTGCGCTTGTTGATCGGGTGCGGGGTGCGGTTCGGCGTTCGGCGTTTTTGTCGTGCCCATTGGGGAAGAAGTGCGGTCCGTCGTCCAGTGGTTTTCGTTGCGCCTGTTGATCGGAGACGTTGCGCGGTTCGGTGTTCGGCGGTTTTGGCTTGCCCATTGGGGAAGAAGTGCGGTCCGTTGTCCTGCGGTTTTCGTTGCGCTTGTTGATCGGAGACGTTGTGCGGGTTCGGTGCTCGGCGGTTTTGGCTTGCCCATTGAGGAAGAAGTGCGGTCCGTTGTCCGGTGGTTTTTTGCTGTGCCTATTGGTTGGGGGAGGGGTGCGGTTCGACGTTCGGCGGTATTTGTCGTTCCCATGAGGAAGAAGTGCGGTCCGTCGTCCAGTGGTTTTCGTTGCGCCTGTTGATCGGAGACGTTGTGCGGTTCGGAGGTGGGCATCCATTGTAAAATTGCTCGAGAAAGTCGAGCAATTCGAGCCGGAAGCGGCCGTTCGAGGAGGAATTACTCGAGAAAGTCGAGCAATTCGAGCCGGAAGTGGCCGTTCGAGGAGGAATTACTCGAGAAAATCGAGCAATTCGAGCCGGAAGTGGCCGTTCGAGGAGGAATTACTCGAGAAAATCGAGCAATTCGAGCCGGAAGCGGCCGTTTGGGGAGGAGTTACTCGAGAAAGTCGAGCAATTCGAGCCGGAAGCGGCCGTTCGAGGAGGAGTTACTCGAGAAAGTCGAGCAATTCGAGCCGGAAGCGGCCGTTTGGGGAGGAATTACTCGAGAAAATCGAGCAATTCGAGCCGGAAGCGGCCGTTTGGGGAGGAGTTACTCGAGAAAGTCGAGCAATTCGAGCCGGAAGCGGCCGTTTGGGGAGGAGTTACTCGAGAAAGTCGAGCAATTCGAGCCGGAAGCGGCCGTTTGGGGAGGAGTTACTCGAGAAAGTCGAGCAATTCGAGCCGGAAGCGGCCGTTCGAGGAGGAATTACTCGAGAAAATCGAGCAATTCGAGCCGGAATCGGCCCTTTGAGGAGGAATTACTCGAGAAAGTCGAACAATTCCCGCCGGAAGCAGCCCTTTGAGGAAGAGTTGCTCGAAAAAGTCGATCAACTCGCACCGAAACCGACCTTCCACGAGAGAATTAGCCGCATTTTGCCCATAACTCGCCCCGGAAACGGCATTCCGCGGTGGAGATAGCGGCATTTCGCCCATAACTCGCACCAAAACCGGTCTGCCAAGGGTGAATGAACAGCATTTTACCCACTACTTGCCCCGAAAGCGGCCTTCCGCGGGCGAGATCGCCGCGTCGGCCTTCCGACAACAACGAGACGCCTTGCGGAAATTTGTACCCCGGAAAAAGAATTTCATGCTAAAATCGTTAACAAAAGGATGAAAGATTCCGCGGAAGGAGGTTCGGCCAAATTGCGAACGAAATTGATGAAATACAATACGCTTCGCAATCAAATGCTGGTCGGCTTTCTTCTGGCCATGATCATCATCCTGCTCGTCGTGGCCGTCGTCATGTACGATTCGGTGGGCACGCTGCTGAAGAACCATGCGGAGAAACAGACGAAGCAGACGGCGGTGCAGGCCAGCGGGCGTCTGGAAGCGCTCATCGACCGGATCGACCTGTTCACCATGCAAACGGTTACCCATCCGCAGGTGCAGGCGATCCTGCTGGAAGAGATGAACATGGCGCGCGCCACCTTCGCCCAACGGCAGGAATTGACATCCGTCGTCAAAGACATCCACGCTTATATTTCCGGCGTCCATTCCGTGGAAATCTACAGCGGTTATGAACGGCTGCTTTACCCGCTGGACGGCGCCAACCTGCACGACCGGGTGGAAAAGGAATGGATCGAGACGGCCCGGGAAGCGAAAGGAAAACTGATCTGGATCGGCATCGATCCGAACTATCCCGACACCGTGCTCGCCATCCGCAGCATGAGCCTGGTGGACCGCTGGTTTTTGAACGGCGGATACCTTTTGATCCGGATGAATTTGGACTACTTTTCGCTGGATGAACTGAATGACTCCATGCTGGAAGGCTCCCATACGCTTTTGATCAACCAGGCCGGAAAACTGGTGGTTTCCTCGTATCCCGGCATTACCCAGGACGAAATCGACGAATTCATGTCGGGCAAGGAGCAGACGGTCACCCTTGGCGGAAGGGACATGCTGATCGTGCGCCAGTACATATCCGAAATGAACTGGACGATGATGATTCTTCAGCCCGTGGAAGCCGTCATGGAAGGCATTTCGGTTCTCCGCACGGCGATCTTCGTGTCGGCGGTGATCGGCACGGTGCTGTTCCTGATCCTGAGTCTTTTCTTGTCCACCTACATCACACGCCCGATCTTCAACCTGATCCGCACGATGAAAAGCTCGCGTTTCGGCGTGCTGAAAACGAACCCGGCCACCTATTCCTCCATCGAAATCACCGAACTGAACAAAACGTACAACCAAATGATCGAGCACATCAATGAACTGATCAAACTGGTGTACGAAAAGGAACTGCTGCAAAGCCGCACCGAACTGAAGGCCCTGCAATCGCAAATCAACCCGCATTTTCTGTTCAACACGCTGGACGCGCTTTACTGGTCGCTGCAGGAAAACGGGGAGGACGAACTGGCGGAGCAGGTGGTTTCGCTCTCGGAGCTTTTCCGCTATACGATCAACCGGGGCAAAAACGGAGACTGGGTCACCCTTCGCGACGAACTGGAGCACATCGAGCGTTACCTGCAGATCATGAAAATGCGTTTCGGCGACCGTTTGAGCTGGTCCGTGGACGTACCCGGAAAATATCTCGGCGTCCGCATTCCGCGCCTGCTTATCCAGCCCCTGGTGGAAAATTGCATTTTGCACGGCGTCGGCAACAAACTTGGCCCGGGCAAAGTGTCCATCGAAGCATGCGAGTCCGAGAACGGCCACATTCTCGTCGCCGTAAGCGATGACGGGCCGGGCATCCCGGAGGCCGCCCTCAAGGAAATGCGGGAGCGCATGGCTTCGGGGAAGACATGGCAAGACGACGGCACGTCGGGCAAAGGGCTCGGCATCATCAACGTGCACCGGCGGCTCATGCTCTATTTCGGCAAGACCGTCCCCAACAATGCCGGACTGGTCGTGGATAGCGACGAAGGCAAGGGAACCCGTTTCACGCTCGAGATTCCGCATTTGAAGGAGGCAGCTTCACTTTGAGGGGCAAAACGATTCTGGTCGTGGACGATGAACCGAGAAGCCGAACGGGGTTCAAACGCATATTGGATGAATGGTCCGCCGGACGCCACCGGGTGCTGGATGCCGACAGCGGCGTCGCGGCGCTGGAAGTGCTCCGGCGGGAACCCGTCGATCTGATCGTCAGCGACATCCGCATGCCCGAAATCAGCGGACTGGACCTTTTGGAAGCGGCGGAAAGGCTTGGCCTCGAACACAAACCGGTCAGCCTGCTCATTTCCGGTTATGCGGAGTTTGATTACGCCCAGAAAGCATTGCGGCTCGGCGCGGTCAACTATTTGCTGAAACCGGTCAGCAAAACGAAGTTGATCGAAGCGGTGGAAAAGGCGCTTGAAGTCGGCGAAAACCGCCTCCGTACGAAACGGATGGAGAAAGTGGTCGACCCCGTCCTGCTGGATCTGGACCAACAGCGCCCCGCCGTCAGCGAAGCGGTCAACCGGGCGGTCCGGTACATTGACGAACATCTGGCCGAACCGTTCAGCCTGACCGACGTGGCGCGGCACATACCCGTCAATCCGAGCTACCTGAGCGTGTTGTTCAAAGAGCAGATGAATGTCACGTTCAGCGAATACGTCACCCGTACCCGCATCCAGAAGGCGAAGGAACTGCTCCTTACCACCTCGTTGCCCGTGAGCGAAATCGCCGAGCGGGTCGGCTACCGGACCACCAAATATTTCATCAAGCAGTTCAAGGAACAGGCGGGAATCAGTCCGGGACAATACCGCTCCCGCGACGTGGCGGAAAGATAGGCAGCCATCGCCGTGCCGGCGCACAAGCCAGTTTTTGATCGGGGGGATCGGCGGCATGAATCAAAGGTGGATACCGGCGGTCGTCATCTTGCTGATGGTTGCCCTTGCCGCATCGTGCGGGGTGCAGCCCCGGCCGGCGGAAGACAACCGGGAGCGTGTGACCATTACGTTTCTTCACATGTGGCCGGAATCCAACTCGGGGCAGCAAAACCGCATCGTCAATCGGATCGTGCGGGATTACGAAAAGCTCAATCCCGATGTGGACATCAAGGTGGAAGTGCTGGACAACGAGTCGTACAAGGAACGTTTGAAAATCCTGTCCGCTTCCAACCGGCTGCCGGACGTCGGCGTTACCTGGGCGGCGGGTTTTCTTGAACCGTACGTGATCGGAAAGCGTTTCGCCGAGTTGGACGACCTGATGGAGGAAGGGCTTGAATGGGAATTCGCCCCGGGTACCACCGAAGCGTATGTCGTCGGCGGCCGCCTTTACGCGCTGCCGCTTGAATTCAACATCGTACCGGTGTTCTACAACAAACGGATTTTTGCCGAAAACGGCCTCAAGGTACCGAACAGCTACGAATCGTTCAAGCAGACGATCGCGTCGTTGCAGGAGGCGGGCGTGGTGCCCATCGCCCTCGGCAATCGGGAACGTTGGCCGGGGTCGCTTTGGTTCATGTACCTGGCGGACCGGATTGCCGGACCAAACGCCATCCGGGACGCCATCAACCGCACCAGCCGTTTCAACGTGCCCGGCATGAAGGAAGCCGCCCGCGAAATCCAGGAACTTGTGGACATGCGGGCGTTCAACCGGGGATTCAGCGGCATGTCCACCGATGACGCCAAGACGGAATTCGTCAACGGGCGTGCAGCCATGTACATGGTGGGCACCTGGGAACTGCCGAACCTGATCATGGATCCGCGGGTGCCGCAGGATTTCAAGGAGAACCTCGGCTACTTCAAATTTCCGCTGGTGGATGAAAACAAAAGCAGCATCGACAGTTGGGTGGGCGGTCCTGGCGTCGGCCTGTTCGTCGCGGAAGATTCCCCGCACAAGCAGGAGGCCAAAGCGTTCGTCCGCTTTTTCCTGCAGAAATGGGGAGAAGTGTCCGTGACCGATGCCGGCATCATCCCCGCGACGAAAGTGGACACGGCGGACCTTGACTTGCCGCAAATCTACATTGACATCTTGCGAGAACTGCAGTCCGCAGCCAACATGACCCTGTACGCCGATGTGGCGATGAAACCCGGCGCCGCGGAAACGCATCTCAGTTTGATCCAGTCGTTGTACGGCAAAGTGGTGACGCCGGAACAATTCGTGAACGAACACGAGGCGGCGCTGGAAAAACGGGAATGATGGGGAAACCGGGCCGTGCGCATGAAAAAACTCCCGCTTGCGGGAGTTTTTTTCATCCTTTGCCGAACAGGAGCGAAAACATTTTGATCAGGAGCGCGGTGATGCCGGCGGCCATCAGGGGGCCTACGGGAATGCCGCGCAAAAACAGGATGCCGATGATGGAGCCGATGACCAGCCCGACGATCAGCTGGGGGTCGATTTTCAGCAGTTCCAGCCCCTTGCCGTTCATGTACGTGGCCAGCGTGCCGCCGACGAGCGCCAAAATGCCTGGCCAGGTGGTGAACACGTTCAGCACTTCCCGGTACGTGATCCGGTTCGAAGCGAACGGCACCAACACGCCCATCGTCAAAAAAAGCAAACCGAGTTCCAGCCCCCGGCGTTCGATGGTCGGCAAGTATCGCTCCAGATGGATCAATTTGACGATCAGCAGCACGCAGGCCGCCATCGTGATAATGTGGCTTCTGCCGATCAGGCCGACCACGATCAGGACCACCAGCAGAACGTCTCCGTTCATGTTGAAACCCCTGTCCGCGTTTGGTATCACTCCATGTTTATGTCAGCCGTCCCCCTTTAGAACAAACGTGTCCGAACGCAAGCCCCGCCGCAAACACTCCAGCGACAAAATGTCCTCTCCCGGAATGTTCCCCAGATTCACCCGCGGGCCGATCGTTTTGAGCAGATGAACCTGCTGGCTTTTCAGCGGGGCTTCCCACATGATCCGTTCCGTGTTGTCCAGGCGTTTCAGGAGCTCCGTGAAGGCGGCATCCTTCAAATTTCCCCGGTCGTCGTACAACCCGACCCCCTTGCCGCTTTCCCTTCCTTCCAAAATCACCATGTCCGCTCCATATTCCACATCGAGAAAAAAGGTTTCCAGAAACCGTCCGACTTCAATTTCCGATCCCGCCGCCTTTTTGCCGTATTCCGTCACGACGGTGAGTCCCAGTTCGCGGCCTTTTTCGATCAGCCGGTTGCGCGTGTCCCGCGTCATCTCGATCGTGCCGTCGGACACTTCAATGCCGTTGAACCCGATGTGGCTCACCATTCCGAAGAAAGCGTCCGTTTCACCATGGCGGACCGCCACTTCGAGGAAGGTGCCGCCCGGGTAAATGACGATGTCGCGGGATTTGGCCAACTCGACTTTCTTGCGCAAAAGCGGCAGCGGATACAACGGGGACGTGCCGAACCCGATCTTGATGAAATCGATGTACGGGGCGGCCGTTTCCAGCATATCCGCGAAAGCGCCGATCCCGATGCCTTTGTCGATGACCATCGTTTTGCCGTCCAGGCGCGGCTTTTCTTCCCGGCATCCCGATGGATCCCGGAGCAGCGGTTGCCATTCCGCACGTGCGGTGAACGTATATTCCATGGGATCTCCTCGCTTCTCTAGGGTCTTAGGCAGTATATGCGCCCGGGTTTTGGGCGGTTCCGGTACGCTTGCATGCGGCAAGCCGATTGATCGGTTCGCGTCCGGTGGGATTTGTGGGCAAAATGCGGCTAACTCCTCGGTGGAAGGCCGATTTCGGCGCGAGTTGCTCGATTTTCTCGAGTAATTCCGCCGCGGAAGGCCGGTTTCGGTTCGAGTTGCTCGACTTTCTCGAGTAATTCCTCCTCGATCGGTCAGTTTCGGTTCGAGTTGCTCGATTTTCTCGAGTAATTTCACCGCGGACGGCTGGTTTCGGCGCGAGTTGCTCGATTTTCTCGAGTAATTCCACCGCGGACGGCCGGTTTCGGTGTGAGTTGTTCGATTTTCTCGAGTAATTCCGCCGCGGAAGGCCGGTTTCGGTGTGAGTCGTTCGATTTTCTCGAGTAATTCCGCCGCGGACGGCCGGTTTCGGCGCGAGTTGCTCGATTTTCTCGCCTAATTCCTCCTCGATCGGTCGGTTTTGGTTCGAGTTGCTCGATTTTCTCGAGTAATTCCGCCGCGGACGGCCGGTTTCGGTTCGAGTTGCTCGACTTTCTCGAGTAATTCCACCGCGGACGGCAGGTTTCGGAGTGAGTTATGGGCAAAATGCGGCTAACTCACTCGTGGAAGGGCGGTTTCTGCGCGAGATATGGGCAAAATGCGGTTAACTCCCCCGCGAAAAAGACGCCTCCAACGTGATTGGACCGATTTTGATGCCTAAAGTCGGGACGGGCGTCATAGAGTGTACAAGCAGCAAAATCCCTATTTGCGGGAAAACGGGGTGACAGGACCGTGATCGAAAAAACGGTGCTCGGCATGGCGGTGCTTCGCATGATTTCCGGTACCATCGAAGTGACGGCGGCCATTTTGATGCTCAAATTGAACACGGTGGAGCGGGCGCTTCTCGTCAACAGTTCCCTGGCGTTGGTCGGGCCGCTCATCCTGCTTTCGACAACCGCGATTGGCCTGTCCGGACTGGCGGACAAGCTGTCGCCGGGGAAATTTTTGTGGGTGATGGCCGGTGTGACCTGCCTGTTCATCGGCATCCTGAAGAAGTGACGGGACAAGAACGCATAAACGCCCGTCCCCAGCATATGAATGTGATAACCGGCCGGACAACTTGAGGGGGTGGCGCGATGCTGGAATCGATCTTCCGCATCTTGCCGGCTGCCGTCGCCTCCTGCCTGTCCCGCCTCCCGGAGGAGATGCTGCGCGGGCTGGAGGAGATCCGCATCCGTGAAGGCCGGGCGCTCGAAGTCGTGACGGTGCGGGGAAGCCGTTTCGTGAACGCGTCGGGCGAATTGCTGGCGTCGCCAGCCGGCGCCTATCGTCCGACGAGGGACGATTGCGCCAGGCTGCTTGACAAGCTCAGCAACCATTCGTTGTACGCCCTGGAGGAAGAGTTGCGACGCGGGTACATCACCGTGCGCGGCGGCCACCGGGTCGGCATCGCCGGCCGGGCGGTGCTGGACCGGGGCGCGATCCGCCAAATCCGCGACATCACCTGCTTCAACGTGCGGATCGCCCGCGAAGTGCCCGGGTTTGCACTGCCGCTCCTGCCCCTCCTCCTCGAACCGGCTTCCGGTACCGTCCGGCACACGCTGATCGTTTCTCCCCCTGGCCGCGGCAAGACGACGCTGCTTCGGGATCTGGCCCGTCAGCTCAGCTACGGCAAGGAAACCGGCTACCGGCGCTGGAGCGGGCACAAGGTATCCATCGTCGACGAACGTTCGGAACTGGCCGCCTGCATCGGCGGCGTACCCAGTTTCGACGTCGGGCCGCGCACCGATGTGCTCGACGCCTGTCCGAAGGCGGAAGGCATGATGATGATGATCCGCTCCATGAGCCCGGAGGTGCTGGTGGTCGACGAGATCGGGCGGCCGGAGGATGCGGACAGCATCCGGGAAGCGATGTTGTCCGGAGTAAGGGTGCTCGCCACCGCCCACGGCGCCGGGTTTTCCGATGTCGCCGCCAGATCGGTGCTCGGGGAACTGGTGAAGGAGAAACGATTCGGCCGCTATGTGGTGTTGGGGAGGAGAACGGTAAACGGACCGAAGATGGCTGTGCTGGATGAACACGGCAAGCCACTTGGCGAGCTGGACGGAAACGGCGAAGCGGGTGGACTTGCGGGGGGAGCGGCGCCCATCGGCCGAAGAGAGGCCTCGCCGGAATGGTGAGCCTCGCGGAAACCCCGCACCCCGTCGGCGCCGGCGAGTTGCGCGGACTGAGCTCACGGGGCAGAATGCGGATGGATCAGCGGCGAAAGATCGCCCCCCACGGTGAAGAGAGGCCTCGCCGGGATCGTAAGCCTCGCGGAAATCCCGCACCCCGTCGGCGCCGGCGAGTTGCGCGGACTGAGCACACGGGGCAGAATGCGGATGGACCGGCGACGAAAGATCGCTCACACGGTGAAGGGAGGATGTGCCGGGATGCTGAAACTCGCCGGAGCCTTGCTTCTCGTCGGCGCCGGCACGCTGCTCGGCTGGATGCATGCCGGACGGCTGGCCGACCGGCCCGCGCAAATCCGCCGTCTCGTGCGGATGCTCGGCCAACTGGAAACGGAAATCGCCTACGGGTACACCCCGCTTCCCGAGGCGCTGGCGCGCATCGGCCGGCAGCCGGGGGATCCGCTGGCCGACCTGTTTCGCGAGGCGGCCGACCGGCTGGCGAAGGAGGAGGCGACCGTCGCGGAAACGTGGCGGGTGGCGCTGGAAAGCGTCTGGGGACGGACCGCCATGAAAAGCGGTGAGAAAGAGATCATGCTGGCGCTGGGCAACACCCTCGGCGCATCGGACCGGGAGGACCAGATCCGGCACCTGCGCCTCGCCGCCAAACAACTGGAAACGCTGGAACCGGAAGCGGCCGAAGAGCAACGCAAATACGAAAAAATGTGGAAAAGCCTGGGCCTTCTGGGAGGTGCGCTGGTCGCCGTGATCTTGTACTGAACAGGGAACGAGGGGTGCCGAAATCATGAACGTGGACGTCAACGCCATCTTTCAAATTGCCGGGATCGGCATCATCATCGCGATGATTCATACCGTGCTGAAGCAGATGGGCAAGGAAGACATGGCCCACTGGGTCACCCTCATCGGTTTCGTGGTGGTGCTGTTCATGGTGGTTCGGCTGCTGGACCGGCTGTTCGAGCAGATCAAAACCATTTTTCTTTTTCAGTAGGCGGATGCCATGGACATTTTGCAGATCGTTGCCCTCGGTTTCATGGTCACGATCCTGTCGCTGGTGCTCAAGGAGCAGAAGCCGCTGTTCGCCTTTCTCCTGACGATTTTTGCGGGACTGGCCATCTTCCTCATGCTGCTCGACCACATTCGTTTCGTCGTACGCACCCTGGAAAACCTGGCCGACCAGACCGGAGTCAACACGGCGTATTTGAAAATCATTCTGAAAATCATCGGCATTGCCTATATCGCGGAGCTCGGGGCCCAAACGGTGCGGGATGCGGGGCAGGAAGCGATGGCCGCAAAAATCGAACTGGCGGGCAAAATGCTTATCATCGTGATGGCGGTTCCGATCATCGCGGTGATCGTCGAGACGGTGTTGAACCTGTTGCCGGCATGAGGACATGGCACGTCGGCCGGGATTCGCGGCAGGCGAAGGAGCAAGGGAAAGGGGCGGAAAAGCGACCATGCGGAGCGCGGCTATGATCCTGTTGTTGCTCATGTTGTCGGCGGCATGGACCGACCGGGCGCATGCCGTGGAACGTTCGCCCTCCGCGGATTCGGAAACGCTGGCGCCCCTCCCGCCGGAAGCGGAACGGCTGGACGACTATTGGGCGGAACTTGCCAGAACGTACGGAGACTATTTTCCCGCGGGAGAAACGCCGTCCATCCGGGATTTGCTCGTACCGGGAGGCGGGTTCCACATGGGGGGCGTTTTGGCCGGGCTGCTGCGCTACTTTTTTCACGAAATCGTGCATCACGGCAAACTGCTTGTTTCCATCGTCGTGTTGACCGTGCTGGCGAGCGTGCTGAACACGCTGCAGAGCGCCTTCGAGCGGCAATCAATCAGCAAGGTGGCGTACGCCATCTGCTATCTGGCGATCCTGATCATGGCCGTGGACAGCTTCCGGGCCGCCATCACGTATGCGGGTGAGGCCATCGAGCGCATGATCCATTTCATGACGGCGATGGTGCCGCTCATGCTGACCCTGCTCGCGTCCATCGGCAACATCGCATCGGTGACCGTGCTGCATCCGCTCATCGTGTTCATGGTCAACATCATCGGCCACGCCGTCTACGCCGTCGTGTTTCCGCTGCTGTTTTTTTCCGCCATCCTGCACATCGTCAGTTCCTTGTCGGAAAAGTACAAGGTCAACCAGTTGGCGGACCTGCTCAGGACGATCGCAACGGGCGTCCTCGGCGTCATGCTGACGGCATTCCTCGGCGTGCTGTCGGTCCAGGGCGCCACCAGCGCCGTCACCGACGGCGTGACAATCCGCACCGCGAAGTACATCACGGGCAATTTCGTGCCGGTCGTCGGCAAGATGTTCACCGACGCGGCGGATACGGTGATCAGCACGTCGCTGCTTGTCAAAAACGCCATCGGGATCGCGGGCGTTGTCATCCTCGTGCTGCTGTGCGCGTTTCCGGCGGTCAAAATCCTGTCGCTGGCGATCATTTTCAACCTGTCCGGCGCCATGATGCAGCCGCTCGGCGACAGCCCGATCGTCACCTGCCTGCAGACGATCGGCAAAAACCTCATCCACGTGTTTGCCGCACTGGCGGTGGTCGGACTGATGTTTTTCTTCGCGCTGACGATCATGATCACCTCGGGCAACATCGCGGTCATGATGCGGTGAGGGACCCAAGGCGACGGAGGTGAAGGTAACGCGGATGGTGGACTGGCTCGGCCAATGGCTGAAGGAGATCGTGCTGATCGTGCTGTTTGCCGCCTTCGTCGATCTGCTGGTGCCCGACAACGCGCTGAAGAAATACGTCAAGCTGACGATCAGCCTGATGATCCTCATCACCATCCTGGCGCCGCTCATCGAATGGCTGAAGCCGAACCTGGACATCCGGGAAGCGGCCTTCACCGCCATGGCGTCGGGCGACGCGGGGATGCCGCCGCTTTCCGCCGTGCTGGAGGAGGGCGGCAAGCTCAGGATGGAAGCGGAAAGCCGGGCGACGCGCCTTGCGGAACAACAGATTGCCGGGCAAATCCGGCGGCAGGTCGGCCAGGCGTTCCCCGTGACCGTCGTTTCCGCGGACGTTCGGCTCGGTCCCGGCGAACAGGAGGGGACGGCGGAAATCGAGTCGGTCCGGCTCATCCTGTCGCCCAGGCCCGATGGGCGGGATTCGCCGGAAGGCCCGGGCGAACCGGAACCCGGCGCGGGTGATGCGGCCGAAGCGGCGGCGGGCCGCCGGTTGTCCGGCGAACCGGAAAGAGGAGCCGGCGGACGGCCGGATGCGGTTCGTCCGGGCGGCGTGCAGCCCGTCCGGGTGGCGCCGGTGAACGTGTCCTTCTCCGGAAAGCGGGGCGGGAACTCCGGGATTGGCGATCCCTCCCCGGCGGAGGAGGCTTCCGCGGCGGCCGGCGGCCGAACGGAGCAGGATCACGGGACCGTCCGAATGGCCCCCGCCGACAAACGGCGTCTGGCAGTCGACGTGGCGGTGCAGGTGGGCGTCTGGTGGGGGATCGGCGGAGAGCGAGTCGAAGTGATTTGGGACGAAGGGGAGGAGGGAGCTTGACGTGAAGGGGCAAGAGTGGCTGAAGCGTTGGCTCGGCGAGGGAAAGCGCGGCCGCGTGACGGGCTGGCTGCTGATCGCGGGGCTCGTCGGCGCAGCCGCCATGATCCTGAACTCATACATCACCATCAAGGACGCCGACTCCATTCCCGGCATCCGCGAATCCCCGCCTTCCGGGGAAGCCCAGGCGTTCAGCCGGGACGACCGGGCGACGAGCGAATACGAGGATTTCGAGGCCCGCTACGAATCCGCCATCCGGGACATTCTCCAGAAAATTGCGGGCGTCGGCGAAGTGGACGTCCTGGTGACGATCGATTCGACGGAGGAGCTGGTGGTGGAGCGCCATATGGAGCAGCGCCAGCAAACCACCAACGAGAAGGACAGCGAAGGCGGCACCCGGCAAATCTCGGACATGAGCCGCAGCGGCCAGGTCGTTCTCGTCCAGGCGAAAGGCGACCAATCCCCCCTTGTGATCAAGAGGATCCGCCCGCAAATCCGCGGCGTCGTCGTGGTGGCCGAAGGGGCGGAAAACCTGACCGTCAAAAAATTGATCGCGGAAGCGGTGGAACGCGGGCTCGGCGTGCCGGCGCACCGGATTTCCGTCATCCCCGGAAAAAAATAACAATTCCGATGTTGAGGCAGGAGGTAATGCTACGGTGAATACGAAAAGGCAAACCATTTGGCTGGTGTCCATGCTCGGGTTGATGGTCGTGTTGTCCGCTTATTACCTGTTCACGGACAATACCGGCGACCTCACGACTGCGGGTGATGAGAACTTGCCCGAAGGAACGGTGATCGATTCCGTCGAGGTCGGCGAAAATGCGGATCTGCCCGATCTCGATGAACTGACCGCAACGCGGGGCAGCTGGGAGGACGAAGGGCTTTGGGACGATCTTGCCGTGCATGACGGGCACGACCATGGGGACGGCGGCACGGTTTCGGAAGAAGGGCATCATGCTGCAACGTCAGAACAATCGGCCGGCGGTGACGAACAGGTTCTCGAACGGGTGAGAAACGGTGCGCAAAACGGCGAAGAATACATCGCGGCGCTGGAGATGGAACGGACGAATGCCCTCTCCCGGGAGATTGAAGCGTTGTTCAACATCACCCTTGACCAGACGCGATCCCCCGAAGAGGTGGCCCGGGCCGACGCGCGGCTGAGGGAAATCGAAGAGACCCAGGCGATCGTGGACGATCTGGAAGGCCAGCTGCTGCAGCAGTTCGAAAATGTGGTCATCACGGAAACGGACGGAAAATGGAACGTGGTGGTCAAGGCCGACAAGCTGGAACGGAGCCAGGTGGTCACGATCATCGACATGGTGATGGAAGGGCTGAACGTGAATGCCGGCGACGTGGTGGTGGAACGCGTCAGCTGAACCGTTTGGCGCCTCCGGGCATGGCGCACGGCTTCCCGAAAACGAACAAGCCGCTTGTCCGTCAAGCACGGGCGGCGGTTTTTTCGCTCCCAAAACAAATTTCATGATGATTCCAATTAGAGACTGGGTTATAATAGTCCTGCATTGTGCAAATTTGAGGCAAATGGTTTTTTCGTAGATTTGCAGGTTACGGGAGTGAAACAGGACGCCATGTTGAAAATGAGCGAGATCAGGGAGCTCGTCAAACTGATCGATCAGTCTTCGGTAGATGAACTTGAACTGGAGAAAGAAGGATTTCGCCTGGCCATTCGAAAAACGAAACCGCAGGCCTCCGGGCAGCCGGTGGCGGCATTGCCGCCGCTTCCGCTGGCGCAGCCGGCCTTCCAAGCCGCTGCGGCGGCTCCGGCCGCCGGCGCATCCGCGGCGGCAGCCGACGCATCCGCTGCGGGCGGGAATGCGGCTTCGCAGGCGGCAGCGGGCGCTTCCGGCGCGGCCGATGCCGGCAAAGCCGCGGATCCGAAAGGGCTCCACACGATCGTTTCGCCGATGGTGGGCACGTTCTATCGCGCGCCGGCGCCGGACGCCGACCCGTTCGTCAAACCGGGCGATCGGGTAACCGAGAAAACGGTCGTCTGCATCATCGAAGCGATGAAGCTGATGAACGAAATCGAAGCGGAAATGAAAGGCGAAATCGTGGACGTGCTCGTCGAAAACGGCCAACTGGTGGAGTACGGGCAGCCGCTCTTCCTGGTCAAGAAGGATTGAGTTTTGGAGACGGATTGTGAGTTGGAGGTACCTGCCACGATGAAATTTCACAAAGTGTTGGTCGCCAACCGCGGCGAAATTGCCGTGCGCATCATCCGTGCCTGCAAAGAGATGGGCATCTATACGGTGGCGGTGTTTTCCGAAGCGGACCGCGACGCGCTGCACGTACGGATGGCCGATGAAGCCTACTGCATCGGCCCGGCTCCGGCCAAGTCCAGCTATCTCAACATGACCAATCTGATGAGCGTCGCCACGCTGACGGAAGCGGATGCGATCCATCCCGGATACGGATTTCTCGCCGAAAACGCCGATTTTGCGGACATTTGCGAGTCTTGCAACATCACGTTCATCGGGCCGTCCGCCGACGCCATCGCCAAGATGGGCGACAAATCCGTGGCGAAGCAGACGATGAAGGAAGCGGGCGTGCCGGTCATCCCCGGTTCCGACGGGCTGATCGAAGACGTGGAGGAAGCCGTGGCGCTCGCCCGGGAAATCGGATACCCGATCGTGATCAAGGCAACGGCCGGCGGCGGAGGCAAGGGCATCCGGATCGCCGAGGACGAGTCTTCCCTCATCCGCCAGATGATCGCCGCCCGCCAGGAAGCGGAGAAGGCGTTCGGCAATCCCGGGGTGTACCTGGAAAAATACCTGACCGGAATGAAACACGTGGAAATTCAAATTTTGGCGGACAAGCATGGCAACGTGGTGCACCTCGGCGAGCGGGACTGTTCCGTGCAGCGCCGCAGGCAGAAGCTGATCGAGGAGGCGCCCTGCCCGACGCTGACGCCGGAAATTCGCAGGCAGATGGGCGAAGCCGCCGTGCGCGCCGCCAAGGCGGTCGGCTATTCCGGCGCGGGAACGCTTGAGTTTCTGCTCGGGCCGGACGGAAAGTTTTATTTCATGGAAATGAACACGCGCATCCAGGTGGAACATCCGGTGACGGAAATGGTGACGGGCGTCGACATCGTCAAGGAGATGATCTCCGTCGCCGCGGGCAATCCGCTCTCCATCCGCCAGGAAGACGTGCGGTTGAACGGCTGGTCCATCGAGTGCCGCATCAACGCGGAAGATCCCGATCGCAACTTCATGCCTTCCCCGGGCACCGTGGAGTTTTACCTGCCGCCCGGCGGCATGGGCGTGCGGGTGGACAGCGCCGTCTATCCGGGTTATGCGATCCCGCCGCATTACGATTCGATGGTCGCCAAGCTGATCGTCTGGGGTGAAACGCGGGAGTTGGCCATCGAGCGGATGAAACGCGCCCTGAACGAGTTTTATGTCGGCGGCGTGAGCACGACGATCCCGTTCCACCTGAAAGTGTTGGACCATCCGACATTCCGGGCGGGGACGACGGATGTCCGGTTCCTGGAGGAAAACGATCTGTCCGTGCAGCCGGTGTGACGCGGAAGCGGCGGTTTGTGTTCCCTTTTTTCCGATGGTATAGTTAATGTTGACGAGGTGATCGGCATGTATCCGATTCCGATGAACGAGGCGAGGACGGAACTCGGTTCCATCCAGATCGCCCCGGAAGTTTTGGAAATCATCGCGGGCATGGCCGCCGCGGAAGTGGAAGGCGTCGCCTCCATGGGCGGAGGCCTCGCCGACGGCATTGCGGGAATGATCGGCCTGAAAAATCCGGGCCGCGGGGTCAAGGTGTCGGTCGCGGGAGACCGGGCACAGGTGGAACTGTCCATCGTCATCGTGTACGGTTACCGCATTCCGGACGTGTGCGACCAGATCGGCCGCAACGTCAAGCATGCGGTACAATCCATGACGGGCATCGAGGTTTCGGAAGTCCATATCCACATCCACGGGGTCCAGTTCAAAGACAAACCTGCCGAGCAGGACGCACAGGCGGCAGGCAGGGTCAAGTAGACGCCGTGCGCAACCGGTTGTGAGAAACCCCCTGCCAGCAGGGGGTTTCATCTTGTCGAGAGGTGGGAAGAAACACAATGGCAAAATGGGCCGACCGGTTTCTGCTGATCGTGTACAGTTTTGTCATCGGCATCGCCCTCATCCTGCTGCTTTTCATGGCCTTCAATTGGATCGGCTTCGACCATGCGGTTCGCTATCTGGACAACGTGTACCGCAACCCCGCCGTGGCGTACCCGTTCATCGCCGTGGCGATCGTCCTGCTGCTCATCAGCGTCCGGCTGTTCATCCTCGGCATCCGCAGGCCGGAAGGGCGGATGCGCGCCGCCTTGCAGATGACGGAGTACGGTCTCGTGCGCGTATCGTACCAGGCGCTGCAAAATCTGGCGGCGAGCGCGGCTTCCGAAGTCCAGGGCATCCACGACCTGAAAACCCGCATCCGGTCGGGCAAGTACGGCCTGGAGATCGACCTGTTTGCCAACGTCGACGGCCGTACGGCGATTCCGGAGCTTTCGGAACGGCTGCAGACGTCGGTGAAGGAGCACGTGGAACGGATGAGCGGCCTCTCCGTCGCCGCGGTGACCGTGCTGATCGGCAAGGCGAATGCCGGACAGCCCGCACCGCCCGTTCTCAAAAGCCGCGTGGAGTGAGGGGGCGGCAGGCGTGAACGAACTGTGGAAGGCGATTGTGCGCGCGTTTACCGGCGAGCGGAAAGGCCGGACGATCGGCGTGTCGATCGGGCTTTTTCTCGGGTTTTTGTACTTGATTGTCGGGTTTTGGGAAATGCTACTTTTTGCCATTATTGTCGGAATTGCCTTGTTTGCGGGGGTCGCTTACGACCGCGGCGTGTCCATCGACTGGCGCGGCATCATCCGGTGGCTGGCGGACCGCCTCAGGGGCTTCAGATGATTCGGGAGGAACAACATGAAACGTAGGTTGGGCAGGGAACTGGCCGTACAGTGCCTGTATCAGATCGAAATGAACGACGCGGGGGTGGATGAGGCCCTGGAGATGGCGTTTCGGGAAGCGAAGGACGAGGAAGGAGAGTCGGGCATCCGCTTCACCGACGAGACCGGGGATGAAGGGGAGCTGCGCGAGTACACCCGCGGATTGGTGACGGGCACCCTCGGGCACTTGCGGAAAATCGACGACATCTTGTCCGCCTGCCTCAAAGGGTGGCGGATGGAAAGGCTGTCCCGCGTGGACCGGCAGGTGCTGCGCCTGGCGGTGTACGAGATCCTGGAGCGGGAAGACGTGCCGACGAAGGCGGCCGTCAACGAAGCGATCGAGATCGCGAAACATTACGGGACCGAGGAATCCGGAAAATTCGTCAACGGCGTGCTCGGCCAAATCATCCGCAGGCTGGATGAAGTGAAAGCCGAATGGCACGCGGAATCGGACAAGGGGGACAAGTCATGAGCGCATCGATCATCGACGGCAAGGCGCTGTCGGAACAAATCAGGGAAGGGCTGAAGCGTGAGGTGGACAGCCTCCGGGAGCGGGGCGTGGTTCCCGGCCTGACGGTCATTCTTGTCGGCGACGATCCGGCTTCGCAAATATACGTCCGCAACAAGGCGAAAAGCTGCGAAAAGATCGGCATCCGCTCGGACGTGATCCGCATGCCGGGCGACACGCACGAAGACGAACTGCTGTCCGTCATTGACGGGCTCAACCGCAATCCCGAAGTGCACGGCATCCTCGTGCAGCTTCCGCTGCCGGGCCACATCAACGAAGAGAAGGTGCTGCTCGCCATTTCGCCGGAGAAAGACGTGGACGGTTTCCATCCGGTCAACGTCGGCAACCTGTCCATCGGGCGGGACGCTTTCCTGCCGTGCACGCCGGCCGGCTGCATCGAGCTGATCCGCAGCACGGGCACGGAAATCGCCGGCAAGCGCGCGGTGGTCATCGGCCGCAGCAACATCGTCGGCAAGCCGATGGCGATGCTCCTGCTGCGGGAAAACGCCACTGTCACCATCTGCCATTCCCGGACCAACGGAATTGAAGAAGTGGTCCGCCAGGCGGACATCGTGGTGGCGGCCGTCGGCAAGGCGAATCTGGTCAAGAAGCATTGGGTGAAACCGGGCGCCGTCGTCATTGACGTCGGCATGAACCGGCTCGCGGACGGCAAACTGGCCGGCGACGTGGATTTTGCCGATGTGCAGGGCGTGGCCGGGTACATTACCCCCGTTCCCGGCGGCGTCGGACCGATGACGATCACGATGCTGCTCAAAAACACGATTGAATCGGCCAGAAGGACGGCAGGCCTGTCATGAAAGATCCGATGGATCGCCGCATCCTGTCGGTCGGGGAACTGACCCGCTACATCAAGCTGAAACTGGAACAGGATCCGGTGCTGTCGGATGTGTGGGTGCGGGGCGAGATTTCCAACTTCAAGCACCATACGAGCGGGCACATGTATTTTACGCTGAAGGACGGGGCGAGCATGATCCGTTCCGTCATGTTCGCTTCGGCGAACCAGCGTCTGGCGTTCCGCCCGCAGGAAGGCATGCTGGTCATCGCCCGCGGCACGGTATCGGTTTACGAGCGCGACGGGCAATACCAGTTCTATGTCCAACAGATGCAGCCGGACGGCATCGGCAGCCTGTATCTCGCCTTCGAGCAGCTGAAAAAGAAGCTGGAGGCGGAAGGGCTGTTCGACGAGCGGCGCAAACGCCCGATCCCGCGGTTTCCGCGGACGGTGGGGGTCATCACCTCGCCGACCGGCGCGGCGGTGCGGGACATCATCACGACGCTGCAACGGCGTTACCCGCAGGCGGGAATCCTGCTGTTCCCCGTGCTCGTGCAGGGGGAGCAGGCGGCACCGTCCATCGCCTCGGCCATCCGCAGGATGAACGAACTGGGTGCCGCGGACGTGCTTATCGTCGGCCGCGGCGGCGGCTCGCTGGAAGATTTGTGGCCGTTCAACGAGGAACAGGTGGCGCGGGCCATTGCGGACAGCCGCATTCCGGTCATTTCCGCCGTCGGCCATGAAACGGACTACACCATCGCCGACTTCGTGGCGGATTTGCGGGCGGCAACGCCGACCGCTGCGGCGGAGTTGGCGGTTCCCCACGCCCTTGAACTGAAACAGCAGGCGGCGCAATTGCGCGCCAGGCTGACGCAGGCCGTGCTCGGCAGGGTGCGGGAGCGAAGGGAGCGGCTCGCCCGCCTGGCCGGGCATCCGTATTTGCGCGATCCGAAACGGCAGCTGCAGGCGCCCGCCGAACGGCTGGACCGGCTCAGGGAGCAGCTCGCCTACAAGATGGAAGGCCGGATGCGCCGGGAGGCGGAACGGACGGCGGAACTGAAATTCCGCATTTCCCGCTTCCATCCGAGCCAGCAGATGAACCTCGCGGCAGGCAAACTGGAGCATCTGGCCGGCCGGCTCAGGCATTTCGCCGAGGCGAACCACCGCGCATCGGCGCACCGCCTGGCGGTGGCCATCCGGCAGCTGGACGCGCTGAGCCCGCTGAAAGTGATGCAGCGGGGGTACTCCCTCGTCTATGACGAAAAAAAGCGCCTGATCAAGTCGATCAGCCAGGTGCAACCCGGCGACATGGTACATATCCGGCTCGCGGACGGCAAACTGGATTGCCAGGTGTGGGCGATGGAAGAGGAGGAGAAGGCAAATGGCGGAAGCAACGGACAATAAGCTGGGCGCCGCATCGGGGGACGGGCAGGAAGTGTCCTTCGAGCAGGCGATGGAACAGCTGGAGACGATCGTCTCCCGGCTGGAAAGCGGCGACGTGCCGCTGGAGCAGGCGATCTCGCTCTATCAGGAAGGGATGCGCCTCGCCAAGCTGTGCGGCGACAAGCTGGAGCAGTTTGAACGGAAAATCGAGATGCTGGCGGAAGAAGGGGGAGCCCTGGTCAGAAAACCCTTCGCTCCGCAGGACAAAGGAGAATCGGTCGGTTGACGGCACCGGGATCGGACAGAACGGCAAACCAAAATCAAGAGGCGGATTGGACGGAAAGCGGAACGACGGCTTCCGCTGCGGGAGAAACCGCCGGCGAATCGCTGGCAGACTACATGCGGCGCCAAGCGGCGCGGGTAGAGGCGGCGTTCGACCGGCTGTTTCCGGCGCATTGGGCCATGCCGGACCGGCTCAGGGAAGCGATGCGCTATTCCCTGGACGCCGGCGGCAAGCGGATGAGGCCCATTTTGGTGCTGGCTGCCGCGGAAGCGTTCGGCGGCGACAGCGGCGCCGCCCTTCCCGTCGCCTGCGCGGTGGAACTTGTCCACACGTATTCCCTTATCCATGACGATCTGCCGGCGATGGACAATGACGATTTCCGGCGCGGCAAGCCGACCAACCACCGCGTGTTCGGCGAAGCGATGGCGATTTTGGCCGGTGACGGGCTGCTCACCCACGCCTTCCACGTGATCGCCGATTCCGGTTTGCCGGCGGAACGGGCGCTTGCCATCGTCCGCGAGCTGTCCGAATATGCGGGGCCGCGGGGCATGGTGGGCGGCCAGGCGGCGGACATGCTGGGCGAACAGGGCGTGACCGGCCTGGCCGAGCTGGAATACATCCATTTGCACAAAACGAGCGACCTGATCGTCTTCTCCCTGCGGGCCGGCGCCCGCGTCGCCGGTGCGGACGAGGCGGGCCTTGCGGCCGTCAGCAGGTTCGGCGAAAACATCGGCCTCGCCTTCCAGATCCAGGACGACGTGCTCGACGTCATCGGGCAGGAAAGCAAGCTGGGCAAGGCGACACAAAGCGACATCAAGGGCATGAAAGTGACCTATCCGTTCTTTCTTGGCGTGGAACGCTCGATCGAGAAAGTCCGGACGCTGACCGAGGAAGGCAAGCAGGCGCTCTTGTCCGGCCATGTGCCGCATCCCGAACGGCTGCTGGAGCTGGCGGACTATCTGATGCGGCGCGATCACTGAAGAAGAGTCTTTAACGAGAGTTCGACACGAGAGTCCGGAGCGAGAGTCCGGAGAAGGCCGCGAGCGTCCGACGGAATCCGGGACAATCCGCCAGCGGAGCGGCAAGCTTCCATTGAGCGCCTTGTTCGGCGTATGCTATAATGATTGTCACAGGAAGTGGCGCAGTATTCTAGTCAGTCCACCATTTTTGAAGGCGGGCCTAAAAATCCGCCAAAGGGCACATCGATGAAGTTCCTTGTGTTGGCTTTGGACGCCCAGTCCGGGGCTGATGCTGGGAGTTAAGGTTGCAGGGCGATCCGCAATGGCATGCGGGCGTTGACCCTGCTTCCGCGGAGGCCCGAGTGCGTGACCGAACGGAGCGGACGAAACGGAATGATGCATGGTTCCTTTTATTCCTCCGCAAGGTTACGGCTCGGGGTATGAACCTGCAATTGCGAGTCAACGACGGCAACCGCCTCCTGCAGGGGATGGGTTGCCCTCTCCGGCGACTTGCGTGCAGCGTAGCCTGCCTTGAGTGAAACTGCAGGGATTGCGGATGGGTAGGAGCGGCCCGCTTCGGCCAAAGCGTGTCGTTCCGTATGCCGCATGAAATCTGTTTTGCAAAAGAGGCTAAAAAATGGTTCGGACTGCCGGGGAAATCCCCTAGACTGTTCGGAGAGAGGCTTCCCGGGGATTATAGTGTGGACTGAGTGGTAATCCAGTCTGACGTCCGGCGACGGCGACAAGGCAGGCTGAAAGGGAAACCGCCGTGACGGCGACGTTGCGGCGCTTGCCTGGGAAAACCTACTGGACCTAAGCCACAGCGTTAACCCGGGAAGTCGCCACTTCGCTACATACGCCAAGACAGGCAAGGAGATTGTTGAATCATTGAAATTCTCATTTCGCCACTCCATTCGATGGAGTATTTTTATATCCATCGCCACGCTGGCTTTGGCCATATTTTTTTCCGTCGCGTCGACGGTGGTGCTGGAAGGCGTCGCTTGGGGTGCGGGCATGCTTGTCGTGCTCGTACTCGTGCTTATCGGGGTTGTTTTCGATATGATCGGCATCGCGTCGGCTGCCGCGGAGGAAACGCCTTTTCACGCGATGGCCTCGGAGAAGGTGCCCGGCGCCCGGCACGCGATCCAGATCGTGCGCAACGCCGACCGGTTTTCCAGCTTCTGCAACGACGTCATCGGCGACATCGTCGGCGTCGTCAGCGGTACGGCCACGGCCGTGGTGGTGATCAAGCTCGTGACCTCCGCCGGGATGGAGAACACGGTGTGGAATTCCGTGGTCAGCGTCGTGTTCAGCGCCGTCGTTTCCGCGCTCATGGTGGGCGGCAAGGCCCTCGGCAAAAGTTTTTCCATTCATCATGCGAACAAAGTCGTTTTCTGGATCGGGAAATGTTTTTACTTTCTGGAGAGCAAACTGGGAATAACGATCCTGCGCCCGAAAAAAACGAAACGGAAAAAATCCGACGGAAAGAAGGGACCCAAGCGTGTTGCTCGAACGGATACGTGAACCAGGCGATTTGAAATCGCTGTCGATCGAACAACTGGAACAACTGGCCGGAGAAATCCGGCAATTCCTGATCGAACGGTTGTCCGTCACGGGCGGCCACCTGGCTCCCAATCTGGGCGTCGTGGAACTGACCATCGCGTTGCATTACTGGCTGGACAGTCCTGCGGACAAATTGATTTTTGACGTCGGACACCAATCGTATGTGCACAAAATTTTGACAGGCCGCAAAGACCGGTTTCATACGTTGCGCAAATACAAGGGGCTCAGCGGCTTCATCAAGCGCCACGAGAGCGAGCATGACATCTGGGAAGCCGGGCACAGCAGCACGGCGCTTTCCGCCGCGATGGGATTCGCCATGGCCCGCGATTTCCGGGGTGAAAAATACCGGGTCGTCGCCCTCGTCGGCGATGCGGCCATCGCCAGCGGCATGAGCTTCGAAGCGCTGAACCACATCGGCAACGAAAAGAAAAACCTGATCGTCGTGCTGAACGACAATGAAATGTCCATCGCGCCCGGCGTCGGGGCGATGCACAACTATTTGAGCAAAATCCGCTCCGATCCCCATTATTTGCGGGTGAAGGAAGAAGCGGAACAACTGCTGAAAAAAATTCCCCACATCGGCGGAAGGCTGGCCCATTTTGCCGAACGGTTGAAAGATTGCCTGAAATACCTCGTCGTGTCCGGCATCCTGTTCGAGGAGCTCGGCTTCAACTACATGGGTCCGGTGGACGGGCACAATATTCCGCTTCTGCTGGAGACGCTGGAAGAAGCCGGCAAGGTGAACGGCCCCGTGCTCATCCACGCCATCACCACCAAAGGGAAAGGCTACCCGCCGGCCGAACGGGATTCGCATACGTGGCACGGGCTCGGACCGTACAAAATCGACACCGGCACCGTCGTCAAGGCCGACGGGCCGCCGATGTACACCGACGTGTTCAGCCGGACGATCGTCGAACTCGGGCGGCAGAACGACCGCATCGTCGCCGTCACCCCGGCAATGCCGGGCGGATCCGGGCTGCTCAAGTTTGCCGCAGAATTTCCCGAGCGGATGATCGACGTGGGCATCGCCGAGCAGCATGCGGCGACCTTGAGCGGCGCGCTGGCGATGGCCGGCATGAAGCCGGTGTTCGCCGTCTATTCCACGTTCCTGCAGCGGGGATACGACCAGGTGTTGCACGACATTTGCCGGCAAAACCTGAACGTGGTGTTTGCCATCGACCGAGCCGGATTCGTCGGGGCGGACGGGGATACCCATCACGGCCTTTATGACATGGCCTACTTGCGCCATATCCCGAACATGGTGCTGATGATGCCGAAGGACGAAAACGAGCTGCGCCACATGCTGGCCACCGCCATTGCCCATGACGAGGGGCCGATCGCCGTCCGGTATCCGCGGGTGCAGGGGCGGGGGGTCGAACTGGATCCGATTGATGCGCTCAAGCCGATCCCGATCGGCACATGGGAGACGATCCGGGAAGGGCGCGACCTGCACATTCTCGCCGTCGGTCCGAACATGCTCGATGTGGCGGAAGAAACGGCCGACAAGCTGGCTGCCGCCGGCGTATCCGCGCATGTGGTGAACGCCCGGTTCATCAAACCGCTGGACGAGCGGATGCTGACGGAAATCGCCTCCGGCCGCCCCGCACCGGTCATCACGCTGGAAGAAGGCGTGCTGGCGGGCGGTTTCGGCGCCGCGGTCATGGAGTTTTATGCCGCGAACGGCATGCACGACGTGACGGTGCGCCCCTTCGGCGTGCCCGACCGGTTCATTGATCACGGTTCGGTGAAAGACCAATTGGCGGAGGCCGGGTTGACCGCCGAACGGATCACCGCGGAAATCCGCGCCCTCATCCCCCATCACCGCCAGCGGGCATCCGGCGGGTGAACCTGCGATGAGCGCCAAGGAACGGTTGGACGTGCTGCTCGTCGAACAGGGATTTTACGAGAGCCGCGAGAAGGCGAAGGCCGCCGTCATGGCCGGCCTCGTGCTCGTGAACGACGTGCCGGCGGACAAGGCCGGCATGAAAGTGCCGCGGGATGCGGCCATCCGGGTGAAAGGCCAGGTTCATCCTTACGTCGGCCGGGGCGGCTTGAAGCTGGAGAAGGCGATCCGCACCTTCGGCATCCGGATGGACGGGCGCGTCATGCTGGACATCGGGGCTTCGACGGGCGGATTTACCGATTGCGCGCTGAAGCACGGCGCCGCATTCGTGTATGCCGTGGACGTCGGCTACAACCAGCTGGACTGGTCGTTGCGCAACGATCCGCGCGTGAAGGTGATGGAGCGGACGAATTTCCGCCACGTCACGCCGGACATGCTGGACGGTCCGGTGCCGGATCTGGCCGCCATCGACGTGTCGTTCATCTCCCTCAAACTGATCATCCCGCCCCTCAAAACGGTGCTCGCCGACGGCGGGGAAACCGTCGCCCTGATCAAGCCCCAGTTCGAGGCCGGGCGCGAGAAGGTGGGCAAATCCGGCGTCGTGCGGGATCCGGCCGTCCACCGGGACGTGCTGGAGACGGTACTCCGCTTCGCCGCAGGCGAAGGGTTCGAACTGGCCGGGTTGACCCATTCGCCGATCACGGGCGGAGAAGGAAACATCGAGTTTTTGGCCTTGTGGAAATACGTTGGAACCCCGTGTGAACCGCCCGGTGACTTGTCTCGGCAATGCGAGGCCGTCGTGGAACAGGCGCGGGCCGAGCTCGGCGGATGAACCGTCCGTTTCCGGCTGGCTGGACGGATCCGGACGGATTGTCAAATAACGGATTGGAAACGGTTTATCAACCATAGAAGAAAAAGGAAATCCCATCCAAGCCGCGAAAAGGATAGGCGGAGGTGATCCGCATGTCGCGGATTGGCGACCTGCTCGCCACCCTTTTTGTCGGCCTGGTTTTGATTGTCTGGCTGTACTACCGCTTCCGGCGGTGGCTGGAAGCCCCCGTGCGGGTTCGTCTCCCTGTGCCGGAGGCGGCTCCCTTCACCCGCAACGAAGCGGTGCATCTGTTGGAAGATGCCGGGTATGAAGTCGTATGCGGCCGGGTGAAGGTGCCGGTGTTGGTGGAAGTGGACGATGAGCCGCTGGAAGTTGCTTCAAGGCTGTTCGTCGACTTTTTTGCAAGGAAGGATCACGAACTTTACCTGGTCAAGGTGTCGCGGGCGCGGCGTCCAATGGAATGGACGGCAAGCGGGCTGCGCGACCGGCTCATGATGTACCATTGGCTGTTCAAGGAAACCCATGGCATTTTGTATGTGGATCTGGAGGAGAAACGCGTGAGGAAAATCCGTTTTGACCTGGGCGAAACGGAAATTCCGCAATGACGCTGGAGGAGGTCGGCATGAAAGGGCTGCGACAACGAAAAATACGCGAACTCGTCACGACGAGGGAAATCGAAACGCAGGAGGAACTGGCCGGGTTGCTCCGGGAAGCGGGCTTTGAGGTGACGCAGGCGACCGTATCCCGTGACATCAAGGAGCTGCAGTTGGTCAAGGTGCCGCTCGAAGACGGGCGCTACAAATACGATTTGCCCTCCGCCGCCGCCGGGCAGCCGAAAACGGGCAACGTCCGGAAACTGCGGCGCATGCTGGCCGACAATTTCGTCAGCGTCGACCACACGGAAAACCTCATCGTCATGAAATGCATGCCCGGCACGGCCAATGCGGTGGCGGCGCTCATCGACCAGCTGGATTGGCACGAAGTGATGGGCACCGTCAGCGGCGACGACACGATCCTGATCATCGTCCGCCGCAAGGAAGACACCGCGGGCATTGCCGGCCGGTTTCTGGACATGATCTCGTAGGACGGGAGGGTTTGCCATGCTGGCGCAAATTTCCATCCGCAATCTGGCGGTCATCGAACAGGCCAACATCGAATTCGGCTCCGGGCTGCAGGTGCTGACCGGGGAAACCGGCGCGGGGAAGTCGATCGTCATCGACGCCTTCGGGCTGGTGGCCGGCGCCCGCGGTTCGGCGGAACTGGTGCGCCACGGAGCGGCCAAGGCGGAAATCGAGGCGATGTTCGAGCTGCCGGACGACCATCAGGTGTGGCGGGTGCTGGACGAACTCGGCATTCCCCATGACCCGTCCGAGCCGCTCTTGATCCGCAGGGAGCTTGGCGCGGAGGGCAAAAGCGCGATCCGGGTCAACGGCCGGATGGTGACGCTGGCCATGCTCCGCGAAATCGGCGATTTGCTCATCAACCTGAACAGCCAGCATGAACACCAGTCGCTCCTCAAGACGGACCGGCACCTGGAATGGCTGGACCAATATGACCACTCCGAAATCGGTCCCCTCAAACGGCAGTACCAGAATACATACGCCGCCTACATGTCAGCCAAACGGGAACTTGCGGAGTTGCAGCAATCGGTGCGCCAAACGCTGCAGATGGCCGACCTGTACCGGTTTCAGGCGGATGAAATCGGTTCGGCGAAGCTCGTTCCCGGCGAAGACGAAGCGCTGGAACAGGAAAAATTGCGCCTGTCCGGCGGGGAAAAGCTGATGGAGGCGGTTTCCGCGGCTTATGAAGCGCTGAACGGAAACGGCCAGGCGCTGGAGAAAATCGCCGGCGCGGTTTCCCGGCTTTCGTCGGTCAGCCGGCATGATCCGTCCCGGCTGGAAACGCTCGTGGAGCAAATCCAGTCCGCCTACTACCAGCTGGAGGACGCCGCCCATGAATTGCGCGCCTATCGGGACGGGCTCGAGTTCGACCCGGACCGCCTCGACCAGGTGGAAAACCGGCTGGCCCAAATCCAGTCGCTGAAACGGAAATACGGCGCCACCATCGCCGACATTCTCGCTCTCCATGAAAAAATTCGCTCCGATTTGGAAACACTGGAGACACAGGACGAACGGATCGACGAACTGGAGAAACGGGTCGCCCGGCTCCGGGAGCAACTCGCGGAGGAGGCCGGCGCCCTCGGCATGGCACGCCGGAAAGCGGCGGACCGGTTGTCGGCGGACATTGAGCGGCATCTGAAGGATTTGCACATGGAGAGAACCCGGTTTGTCGTCCGTTTCGAGCAGGTGGAGTGCGGCAAAGACGGAGCTGACAAAGTGGAGTTTCTCATCAGCGCGAACCCCGGGGAGCCGCCGCGCCCGCTCGCCAAAATCGCCTCCGGCGGCGAACTGTCGCGCATCATGCTGGCGCTCAAATCGATTTTTGCCGCCATTGACCGGATCCCGGTGCTCGTGTTCGACGAAGTGGACACCGGCGTTAGCGGACAGGCCGCGCAAGCCATTTCCCGCAAGCTGGCCGATCTGGCGGGCACGTGCCAGGTGTTTTCCGTTACGCATCTGCCGCAAGTCGCCTCCATGGCGGATGCGCATTACCTCATTTACAAGGAAGTGGCCGGCGACCGGACCTTCACGAATGTGGAAGCGCTGAAGGACGACGCCCGGGTCCATGAACTGGCCCGCATGCTGGGCGGTGCGGAAATCACCGAAACGACGATCCGGCATGCGCGGGAAATGATCGAATTGGCCCGCAAATCCCAGTCAAACTCCGCCGGTTTTTGAAACGGAAAGAAGTCATAAAAACGCAGAGGGCCGGTTAACTTAAAGTTACGCCGCCGCCGGTCCAGGCTTGTCGAGTGAGTGCACGGTCGTCCCGAATGGTCGCCGGAAGGCAAGGCCGATCCAACCGCCGTGCCGGTACGCAACCGATGGTTTTTCCGCGCCGAAGCGCCTGTTCCGTCCTTCGGGCAGCAGATGCCGTCGCGACAACCGTTGCCGGTCGGCCATCCGTCGCGCCGATCCCGCATCGGCCTTGCGTGGCGAGGGGGAACCGTCGCAATCGTCCGCATGCCGCCGACGGACTCCGAAGTGCGAGCAAGCGAAGCGAAGGAGCGTGAGCGACTTTGGGTTCTCTGCGTAGAAAATTGGCGGGCCTCATGATCGTCTTTTTTTTGAGTGTCTTCGGATTTTCCGCCCCCGTGCAAAGTTACGCTTCCGTCCCCGATGAATTGAAGCTGTTCAGCGGCCAGAGCCGGCTGCTCGATCTGGCCATCCCCGCTTTCGGCGAAGTGACGGTGCAAAACCCGGAAGTCATCCGCGTAAACGGCAAGTCGTATGCATCCCAGCGGGTCAATTTGAACCATCCCCTGGCGCTGGAAACGGCACAAGCCGGCCAGACGAAGATGAAGCTGAAGCTGTTTGGCAAAATTCCCATCAAAACCGTCACGGTCAACGTCGTGCCCGACCTGAAAGTGATCCCCGGCGGGCAAACGATCGGCGTCAAAATCCAATCGGATGGCATTCTCGTCGTCGGACACCATCTCGTGCAAGTTTCCCCTGACAAAAAAGTTTCTCCCGGCGAACAGGCGGATATCCGTCTGGGCGACCTGATCGTGAACATCAACGGCAAACCCGTCCGCGACGCGTCCAAGGTGGCCGGCATCGTGGCGGAAGCCGGCGAAGCGAACAAGCCGCTGCAACTGGACATCCGCCGCGGCGACAAAACGTTCCGAACGACGGTTACCCCGGTGCAGGACATGAATGACAAAACGTGGCGGCTCGGCATCTACATCCGCGATTCGGCGGCCGGCGTCGGCACCCTGACGTTCTACGCGCCGGAGGAAAAGCGATTCGGGGCGCTGGGACACGTCATTTCCGACCTGGACACCCGCACGCCGATTATCCCGCGGGGCGGTGAAGTGGTGCACTCCAGCGTGTCCTCCATTTCCAAAAGCCAGAACGGCGAACCCGGCGAGAAACGGGCGCACTTTTTCAAGGAGCACGTGGTGCTCGGCACCATCGAGAAAAACACCCATTTCGGCATTTTTGGCAGGATGGACAAATTTCCCGAACACGGCGTCACCCGTGAACCGATTCCCGTCGCTTTCGCGGATGAGGTGAAAGAGGGGCCGGCGGAAATCTACACGGTGGTCGACGGACAGAAAGTGGAGAAATTCAACATCGAGATCGTCCATGCCGCCAAGCAGCAGTCGCCCGCCACCAAAGGCCTGATCATCAAAATCACCGACCCCAGGCTGCTGGAGCGGACGGGCGGCATCGTGCAGGGGATGAGCGGATCGCCGATCATCCAGGACGGCAAACTGGTTGGCGCCGTGACGCACGTGTTCGTCAACGACCCGACCTCCGGATACGGATGCTACATCGAGTGGATGCTGCAGGATGCGGGCATCCTGGTCCGCTCGGGAGGCAAACATCTTAAGGCAGGTTAAGCTGCCTTAAGATTGTTTTTTGTCGAATGGATTGAAATTATGTAAAAGAAAGTAGAAAATTTTTTAAAACAATACATAATAAAATATTTTTTAAAAAAATGCAATAAAAATAAAATTCGACAGAAGGAAAAGCGGAGTGGATGTCGAATGTGAAATAACGGAAATTTATGCCAATGAGGAGGAAACCATCTTGCAAAGAATCGAGGTCATGCTTGCGGACGACAACAAAGAATTTACCAGCCTGCTTTCGGATTACATTTCCGAGCAACACGACATGGAAGTGATCGGGGTCGCCTACAACGGGGATGAAGTCCTCCAGATGATCGAGCGCGACCGCAAAATTCCCGACGTGCTCATCCTGGACATCATCATGCCCCACCTCGACGGGCTCGGCGTGCTGGAACGGCTGCGCTCGCTCAATCTCGACCCGCAACCGCACATCATCATGTTGACGGCTTTCGGTCAGGAAACGATTACCCAGCGGGCGGTGCAACTCGGAGCATCGTATTATATATTGAAGCCGTTTGACATGGAAGTGCTGGTCAACCGGATTCGCCAGCTGGTCGGCGGACCTGCGGCCATCACCGCCGGTGCGGGCGTGCCGAAGACGAACGTGGTGCCCCTCGGCAAGAGCAAAAACCTGGATGCCAACATCACGAGCATCATCCACGAAATCGGGGTGCCGGCCCACATCAAGGGGTACCAATACCTGCGCGAAGCGATCACCATGGTGTACAACAACATCGAAATTCTCGGCGCCATCACGAAGACGCTGTATCCGGAAATCGCCGCCAAATTCAAAACGACCCCGAGCCGCGTGGAACGCGCCATCCGCCACGCCATCGAAGTCGCCTGGACGCGGGGCAACATCGATTCGATCAGCCATCTGTTCGGCTATACGGTGAACATCTCGAAGTCGAAGCCGACCAACAGCGAGTTCATCGCCATGGTCGCCGACAAGCTGCGGATCGAGCACAAGGTCGCTTCGGGGCGGTAACGGCCATCAACAGACCGGTTCCAGGACATTGGAACGGTCTGTTTCTTTTGAGGCGGGGAATTTGCATGAAATCAGGGATTTTCCGGTCCGCTGACGGTGAAGACGCGGTGGTTTTCTTTTGACGCGAGGCGTTTCGAAAATGTAACGGAAGTACAGGTCACTATTTTGCGAAAAAAGACCGTTTTAAAATTCTAACGGAACGACAGGTCACTATTTCGGCAAATTTGACGCCGTGACGGGGATTTTTGCCCAAATAGCGCCCTGTACTTCCGTTAGCGCAAAAAATAGCCCGATTTTCCCGAAATAACGCCCTGTCGTTCCGTTAGAGGCGCAAGGATCGAAGACAGTTTCAATCGCGCCCATGTCACAAAAGGCTCTCCTTCGTTGTCTTTGTTTGTGAAAGCAACTTTTTCCGGAGGAGGAGAGCATACATGCAACCGAGATTCAACTATACGGAAGCGAATCCGGCGGCGTTCAAGGCGATGATGGCGCTGGAGACGTTCGCCAAAAACAGCGGCATCGAACACGGCCTGTATGAATTGATCAAAATGCGGGCGTCCCAAATCAACGGGTGCGCATTTTGCATCGACATGCATGCGAAGGATTTGCTGAATCGGGGAGAGAGCCTGGACCGGCTGCTGCTGTTGACCGCCTGGCGGGAAGTGCCTTTGTACACCGAGAAGGAAAGGGCCGTCCTCGAATTGACCGAATGCGTGACCCGCATTTCGGAGGGCGGCGTGCCCGATCACGTCTACGAGAAGGTGCGTGCCCATTTCAGCGAGAAAGAATATGTGGATCTGATCATGGCGATCAACGTGATCAACGGCTGGAACCGGATTTCGATCTCGACGGGTATGTTCCCGGGATGCTTTCTTTGAGTGCGGGCCGGATCGGGATTGACCACGGTTCGGCCCGGGGGAAAGGAGGACGGACGCATGCCGGATACGGCGAATGATACCAACGGCCATATGCCCATCGAACAATGGTATGCGTCCGTCCGCACCGATCTGCTCGCCCTGGCCTATCGCATGCTGGGATCGTGGGCGGACGCGGAAGATGTCGTGCAGGATTCGTTTGCGGCCGTGCACGGAAAGCTCCCTTCCCAGGTTTCCAACCCGAAGGCCTATCTGGCCAAAGCCGTCGTGCATCGTTCGCTCAACGTCCTGAAGTCGGCGGCGAAACGCAGGGAAACGTATCTGGGCCTGTGGCTGCCCGAACCGTGGGTGCAAACCCCGGACCATGCGACGGAAACGGTCGAGCGACGGGACGACGTGTCGTATGCCTTCATGGTCATGCTGGAAACGTTGACGCCGCTCGAGAGGGCGGTGATCGTGCTCCGGGAAGCGTTCGGTTGCGATTACGCGGAAGTGGCCGGGATGCTGGACAAAACGGAAGCGGCTTGCCGCAAACTGGCGAGCCGTGCGAGGAAAAAGCTCGGTGAACGTTCCGCATCGCCGCTTCCGGACCGCCCGACGGCGGAGCGGCAGTTGGTGCAAAGATGGGTGTCGGCCATGATGCGGGGTGAAATCGGCGAGATTCTGGAATTGATCGCGGAGGATGCGGTGCTCGTAACCGATGGGGGCGGCAAGGTGCGGGCGGCCGTCAATCCGATTTGCGGCCGGGAACGCGTCATGGCGCTGCTTCGCACGCTGGCCAACCGGCGATTCAAAGACGCGCGGCTCCATGTCATTCGGGTCAACGGCGCATGGGGCGCGGCGGCCGTCGACAGCGGCCGGGTGGCCGGCATCGCCTGTTTCGATTGGAGTCCGGAAGGCATGATTCGCAACCTGTATGTCGTCCTCAACCCGGACAAACTGGATCGCATCGACGAACGAACGATCGTCCAGCCGGATGGCGCCCCGGGCCGTCCCCCCGAATTTCCCCATTTCCGTCTGCCGTAAGCACAAACGGACAGCCTTCGGGCTGTCCGTTTGTCCGTTGTTGTTCGGATTATCCCCGCGGTCGCCTGAATATGGCAACGATCAGTCGGGTGGTGCCGTATCCGCAATTCGTATCAAACACGTTGACCAGTTCCCATCCCCTGGCGACAAGTTCATGCTGTCGGCCAACCGGAGAGCATTTCGAAGTTGAAACCGATGAATGCGGAGATCATCGCCATGGTCGCCGACAAGCTGCGGATCGAGCGCAAGGTTGCTGCGGGGCGGTAATGGTCGTCCAACAGACCGATCCCAGGGTATTGGGACGGTCTGTATTGTTTAGTTTGCCGGGTTGCTTCCGTCGGACGCGTCGCCGTCTCGGAGCTGTAACGGAACGACAGGGCACTATTTTGCGAAAAAAGACCGTTTTAAAATTCTAACGGAACGACAGTGCACTATTTCGGCAAATTTGACGCCGTGACGGGGATTTTTGCCCAAATAGCGCCCTGTACTTCCGTTAGCGCAAAAAAAAGCCCCGATTTTCCCGAAATAGCGCCCTGTCGTTCCGTTAGCGGCGAAAGCCGCGAAACAGATTCGTGCCCCGGCAAAACCTGGCCGCATCAACGGGCGAATGCTCGACCGGCAGGCCCGGCATGGGCGTCATCTCCAGGGTGAAAGTCCCGAATGGGGTTGGCGGCGCAAGTCTCCGGATCAAGCGAAGGGTTCCGGCCGGCCGACCAAGGGAGCCGTATTGTCGATAAAAGAAGTTTACCAAAAGTCCGGGGCGGGTTGGTCGATGAAACGGATGAACTCGGTGCGGGAACGGCCCTGTGGCGGCACCCGGTCCAGCCCCGTTCCCGATCAGCCCCTTGGGCGTTTGAACACGGCGACGATCAGGCGGGTGGTGCCGTATCCGTAATTCGTGTCAAACACGTTCACCAATTCCCATCCCCTGGCGCCGAGTTCGTTCAGGCATGCTTCGAACTCTTCCCGGTCAATCAATCCGCCCATGACGCCTTTCGCTTTCAGTTGCACCGTTTTGTACTCCCAGTTCATGCGGATCGCCTCCCAAGTTTGTTCATGATTTGATACCATTGCATACGGATAAACGCCGCCAAGGTTTCCTGCCCGGCCATTTTTCGCCAATTTTTTTGCAAAGGGGAAGGCGCCTGGCGGGCAAGGGGTGCCGGCGAAGGGCTTTGCTCCTCCGATTGACGTCTGCTGCCCATGGCGGCAGATCCGAAAAATCGATTCACTCGGAAAAGGATGGTGGGCGGATGCAGGAACGGCTGTCAAGGATCGTGCCTAGGTTTGTCCTGGCGGCGGGGCAGCGGCACACCGCGGCCGTCAAAGCCGAAGGAACGGTGGTGGCCGTCGGCGACAACAAATGCGGCCAGTGCGAGGTGGCCGCATGGCGGGATATCGTGTCGATCGCCGCAGGCAACGTGCACATGGCCTCCAATACCGGAAATTCGCATACGGTCGGCCTCCGGGCGGATGGAACCGTGGTCGCGGCCGGCTGGAACAAGCACGGCCAGTGCGAGGTTGACAGCTGGGGCGGCATCGTCTCGATCGCGGCGGGGTGGTGCCGGACCGTCGGCGTCAGGAAAGACGGCACCGTTCTTGCCGCCGGACGCAACGGACAGGGCGAATGTGAGGTCGGAGAATGGCGGGAGGTGGTGGCGGCCGCCGCCGGTGACTGGCACACCGTCGGGCTCAAGTCCGACGGCACGCTGTATGCTGCAGGGAACAACGTTTACCGCCAGTGCGAGGTTGGCGGATGGCGGGATATCGCGGCGATCGCGGCGGGATATTTGCACACGGTCGGCCTGAAATCCGACGGCACGGTGGTTGTAACCGGCCATGGCGGAGCGGGCCAGTGTGCCGTGGAGGAGTGGAGGAGCATCGTGGCGATTGCCGCGGGCAGCCTCCACACGATCGGCCTGAAAGCGGACGGAACGGTGGTGGCGGCAGGGTCCAACGCATACGGCCAGTGCGAGGTGGACGGCTGGTCGAACATTGTGGCGATCGCGGCGGGTGCGGCCCATACCGTGGGACTGAAAGCCGACGGCACCGCGGTTGCCGCGGGCAATCACAAGTTCGGCCAGTGCGGTGTTCACGGTTGGAGCGGGATTCGGACGACGGGCTTGGCGGTGCGGGGATGAAAAAGTATAATGAAAAATGAAACATGGTTTCACATAATGAAACGATCACGCAGGTTTACAATGCCGAGGGGAGGTTGGTTGCATTGGCGTTTTCGTTTGCGGGCATTGACCATGTGCAGGTGGCCGCGCAGGAAGGTTGCGAAGCGTTGGCGAGGCGTTTTTACGGGGAAGTGCTCGGTTGGCGGGAGATCGAAAAGCCCGAACCGCTCAAGGCGCGCGGCGGCGTGTGGTTCCAGTGCGGGCCGCAGCAGGTGCATGTCGGCGTGGAGAAACCGTTCGTCCCGGCGAAGAAGGCGCATCCGGCTTTTCGGGTAAGCGGGCTCGAAGCTTTGCGATCACGTCTGTCGGACAACGGGATGGACGTCATCGACGATGATCTCCGATCCGGGGAAGGCATCCGGCGTTTCTACGTCAACGATCCGTTCGGCAATCGGCTGGAGTTCATGGAAGCGGGCGAATGAGGCTGAAGCAGCCGAATGAGTCCGGAGGCGGACGGCGCAGGCGGAACCCGGGTGAAACGCCGGTTTTGCAGGTCAGGAACTTTTTGCACGATGCGTCGTCTAATGAAATGACCTGGACGCATACGGATGGGAGAAAGACGGGAACGATCCCCTCCGGTTCGACCGTGATGCTTAATGGCATGTTCCCCATCCGATTGGAGGGTTGCACATGAGAAAAATTTGGCCGTGGATGTTGCTTGCGGTTGTGCTCTTCGCAGCCGGTGCGGCGGTATGGGGTCTGGTCGCGGGCGATGAAGGCAATGCCGGCTCCGATGCGGCTACGGGCGAAGATGCGGGGGCAACGGGAACGAATCCGGACCATCCGATGCCGCCGTCCACCGGGAAGGAGCCGCAAGGTCCGGAAGCGGGTGAGCCGGCAAGCGGCGGAGCGGACGAAAGGCAGCCCCGATGCCGGTCAGGCAATTGGCGGATCGTCCGGGGCAACGGACGGCGCGAGCCCGGATGAAACAGTTGAATCCGGCGCCGGGGAAGGCCAGGCGGTCAATCCCGACTATGCCATACTCGTGAACGGCGTCGTCCTGCCGCTCGGGGCGTGGGATGACCAGTACGACCTGGCTTCTCTCCTGGGCGAACCGGTCCGGGAAGAAACCCGGGTGCTCGAACATGCGGACACGTTCACTGGATCTTTCGAAAAAACGCTGTCCTTCGACGGCCTCGAATTGACACTCTTTTCCCCGGAACAAAACGGCACAACGTTCTGGATCATGAAAATGCGGCTGACGACGGACGCCTATGCCACGGCGGCGGGCGTACGGGTCGGCATGAGCGCGGATGACTTGAAATCCGTTTATCCGGACATCGGGCTTGCTCCCGACGGGCGAACGGACCCGGACAATGCCGCCTACCGGCTCGGCGGGCCGGAGGATCCGTTCTCGTACGATCGGGCGGAGTTCGAGGTCGGAAACGGCGTCATCAATGAAATCCGGTTGTACCGGGAATTGCCGTAATCGAATGTCCTGTCCAACGGCTGCTCCGGCAATTTTGGGGAACGCTGTAACCCGGAGCGGGTTTCCGGCATCGGGCCGGCATCAATCCGGCGACGTTTTTTTCCGTTCCTTGAAGCGGGGCGCCACGTAATTGCGTTTGCGGTCCCGGTAAAAAATCCAGCCGGCGATGAATCCGACGCCCAGCACAAACAGGATGAGGCCGAACAAAAACTTCAGCCACGGAAAAGAAGCCGTTTCGAACGAATCGAAAACGGCGTTTTTCATGGCCAGAAATCCGTATGTGGCGGCAATGCCGGGAATGACGAGCAGAAGAATGGCGATGAAGCGGGACAGGGTCGTTTTCATGGCGGTCAGACTTCCTTTTTTGCGATCGGCTTTCTTTTCGGTATGTTCACCATTATACTTTTTTTATCGGTGGAAATGAAGCCAGGGAGGTTGGAGGCGCGGATGACGAAACAATACGACTTTGTCATACTCGGCGGCGGGCCGGGCGGATACACGGCAGCCATCCGGGCGGCACAGCTTGGCAAGACGGTGGCCCTCGTCGAAAAGGACAAGCTGGGCGGAACATGCCTGCATCGCGGCTGCATCCCGAGCAAGGCGCTTTTGCGGAGTGCGGAAGTGTTCGCTTTGGCCAGGGAGAGCGCGGCGTTCGGCGTGGAGACCGGCGAGGTGAAGCTCGACATCGGGAAGGCGCAGGCCCGCAAGCGGCAGATCGTGGAGCAGCTGCACAAGGGCGTCGAATTCCTGATGAAAAAGAACAAAATCGACGTCTACATCGGCAGCGGACGGGTGACGGGCCCATCCATCTTCTCGCCGCGGAGCGGTGCGGTGGCGGTGGAACTGGCGGACGGCGAATCGGAACTGCTCGTGGGGGACCGGCTGATCATCGCCGCAGGCTCGCGGCCGCGCCTTCTGCCCGGGATGGAAGCGGACGGGAAGCACGTCATGACGAGCGATGACGCGCTGGAGATGGAAGCGCTGCCGGCATCCATCGTGATCATCGGCGGCGGCGTCATCGGCGTCGAATGGGCTTCGATGTTGAACGATTTCGGCGTCGACGTGACGATCGTGGAATACGAGAACCGGCTGTTGCCCCAGGAAGACGCGGACATCTCCAGGGAACTGGAGCGGCTGTTCAAGAAGCGCGGCATCAAGGCGGTGACCGGCGCGAAGGTGCTGGCGGACACCGTCGCGGTTGTCGACGGCGGGGTGACGCTGCAGGCGGAAGTGAAAGGCAAGACGGAAACGTTCCGGAAGGAGAGGGTGCTGGTCGCCGTCGGGCGAATCCCGAACGGGGACGGGCTCGGCCTCGAAAACACGAACGTGCAGGTGGAACGGGGCGCGATCCGGGTGAATGCGCACTTGCAAACGAAGGAGCCGCACATTTATGCCATCGGGGACGTGATCGGCGGCGTCCAGCTGGCGCATGCGGCCAGCCACCAGGGGATCGCGGCGGTGGAACACGCCTGCGGCCTTGCGGCCGAGCCGCCGGCGCCGGAGCGGATTCCGCGCTGCATCTATTCGCGGCCGGAGGTCGCTTCCGTCGGATGGACGGAAGCGGAGGCGAAGGAACGGGGGTTTGCGGTGAAAACCGGCACGTTTTCCTTCAAGGCGCTCGGCAAGGCGCTCGTGCTCGGCGAAGCGGACGGATTTGCCAAGGTGGTGGCGGACGCCGGGACGGGCGACATTCTTGGCGTGCACATGATCGGGCCGCACGTGACGGACATGATCGGCGAGGCGGCGCTCGCCCGGGTGCTGGACGCGGTGCCGTGGGAAGTCGGCCAGACGATCCATCCCCACCCGACGCTGTCGGAGGCGCTGGCGGAAGCGATGCTGGCGGTGGACGGCCGGGCGATCAACGGATAAGATCAACGGATAGGAAAGGGACATGCATGCGGGCCGTTCGCGGGGGAAAAACTTTCCTCCGTGGACGGCCTTTGTCGGGATGCCCCCGTCCTCGCCCCGCCGGTTCGCTGCCTTCCTCCGGCTCGCTTGCGACCAAAAATCCGAATCGACAACACTTTCGCGTTTTCGCTCTTTCCCTGCGGATCAAAATGGTCTATAATGGAGTTCAAGCAGGTATTAGTACCAGGTATTAAAAATAGGTGACATGACCAGTAAGCGATACCGTACAGATTCCGTTTTTGATTCCGTCCATGATACCGGCTGGCATTCCATAAAACCATTCCCGCGGGAGGGATCCGGATGGCAATCGGCCAATTGGTGAAGCACCGGCAACTCGGCTTGTCCGACGAGCAGGCGCTGGAGATGTACCGTTACATGTTGCTCGGCAGGAAATACGACGAAAGGGCGCTGTTGTTGCAGCGGGCAGGAAAAATCAATTTTCACGTGTCCGGCATCGGCCAGGAGGCGGCACAGGTCGGGGCGGCGTTTGCCTTCAGGCCGGGATATGATTATTTCCTCCCGTACTACCGGGATTATGCCTTCGTGCTGGCCGTCGGCATGACGATGAACGAGCTGATGCTGTCCCTGTTCGCCAAGGCGGGCGACCCGAACAGCGGCGGGCGGCAAATGCCGGGTCATTTTGGCTGCAAACGGCTGAACATCGTGACCGGCTCGAGCCCCGTCACCACCCAGGTGCCCCACGCGGCGGGCATTGCCCTGGCCGCCAAAATGAAAAACAAGGATTTCGTCACCTTCGTCTCGTTCGGGGACGGCTCGAGCAACCAGGGCGACTTCCACGAAGGATTGAATTTTGCCGGCGTGCACAAGCTGCCCGTCGTGTTCTTCTGCGAAAACAACCAGTACGCCATTTCCACGCCGTACCGGAAGCAGGTCGCCGCACAGCGCATTTCGGACCGGGCGATCGGCTACGGGTTCCCCGGCGTGACGGTGGACGGCAACGACGCGCTGGAAGTGTACCGGGTCACCAAAGAGGCGCATGAGCGGGCGCGCCGCGGCGAAGGGCCGACCCTGATCGAAGCGGTCGTCTACCGCGTGTCGCCCCACTCCACCTCCGACGACGACATGGTATACCGGACGAAGGAAGAAGTGGATCAATACCGGCAAAACGACGGCGTCGCCAAATTCCGCGACTATCTCGTGTCCTGCGGCCTGCTCGATGACGAGAAAATCGAAGCGATGAACCGGGAAGCGGACCGGATCGTGAAGGAAGCGACGGAATTCGGGGACAAGGCGCCGTTCCCGCAGCCCGAAGATACGCTCAAACACGTGTACGCGGAAGACGGGGAGGGTTGAACCATGGCGGTCATGACGTATCTCGACGCGATCAGGCTGGGCATCCGGCAGGAGATGGAACGGGATGAAAACGTCTTTGTGCTCGGCGAAGACGTCGGCGTCAAGGGCGGCGTGTTCGGCGTAACGAAGGGGTTGTACGAACAGTTCGGCGAATACCGGTCACTGGACACCCCCCTCTCCGAATCGGCCATCGCCGGCGTCGCCATCGGCGCCGCCATGTACGGCATGCGGCCGATCGCCGAAATGCAGTACGCCGATTTCATCTTTCCGGCCACGAACCAGATCATCAGCGAGGCGGCCAAAATCCGATATCGCTCAAACAATGACTGGGAGTGCCCGGTCGTCATCCGCGCGCCGATCGGCGGCGGGGTGTTCGGCGGGTTGTACCATTCCCAGTGCCCGGAATCGGTGTTTTTCGGCACGCCGGGCCTGAAAATCGTCGTGCCTTCCACCCCCTACGATGCCAAGGGGCTGCTGGCGGCGGCGGTGCGGGATCCGGACCCGGTGCTCTTCTTCGAGCACAAAAAATGCTATCGCATGATCACCGGCGAAGTGCCGGAAGAAGATTACGTCGTGCCGATCGGCAAAGCCGACGTGAAACGGCATGGCGACGACATCACCGTCATCACCTACGGGCTCACGGTGCATTTCGCCCTGGAAGCGGCGGAGGAACTGGAGAAGACGGGATACAGCGCCCACATTCTCGACCTCCGGACGATCCAGCCGCTGGACCGGGAGGCCATCCTCGAAGCCGCGGCCCGCACGGGCAAAGTGCTGATCATCCACGAGGACAACAAAACGGGCGGCGTCGGCGGCGAAGTCGCGGCCATCATTGCGGAGGAGCTGCTGTACGACCTGGATGCGCCGATCATGCGGATGGGCGGCCCGGACGTTCCGGCGATGCCGATCAGCCCGCCCCTCGAGAAGTTTTTCATGCCCAACACGGAGAAAGTGTTGGACGCGATGCTGAAACTGGCGCAATATTGAGGAAGCAGGCGGCGGAAGCGCCGAACTTGGCCCGATGGAGCCGGGGAGCGTCCGGAACGGTTACGGGCATTCCGGCTACAGGAAATGCGGAATGAAGGGAAGTGAGCGGGTGAGACAGGCGGCAACGAACGCGGTGGACATCACCATGCCCCAATTCGCCGAGAGCGTCGTGTCGGCGACGATCGGCAAATGGCTGAAACAACCCGGCGACCGGGTGGAAGAATACGAACCGCTTTGCGAAGTGATCACGGACAAGGTGACGGCGGAGCTGCCGTCCACGGCGGCGGGCATTTTGCTGGAAATCCTGGTGCAGGAGGGCGAAACCGTCGACGTCGGCGCCGTCGTATGCCGGATCGGCGAGCCCGAAGCTGCGGGCGGCGGGCAGACAGCGGCCGTATCGGCGTCGGGCGGGGAGCGGACGGCGCCCGTTCCGGCTTCGGCGCCGAAGGCGCCGGCGGCAAACGCCGGACCGACGGACCTCACCGGCAACCAGAACATGCGCCACCGGTATTCGCCCGCGGTGCGCAAACTGGCCGACGAGCACGGGATCGACCTGGCCGCCGTGCCCGGCACGGGAATCGGCGGGCGCATTACCCGCAAAGACGTATTGAACTATCTGGAAGGGAAACCGGCGGCGGAACCCCCGCGCGCCGAGCCGCCGGCAAGGCCGGTTGCCGAAGTGCGGGAGCAGCCGGTGATGCCGGATATCGTGGTGGAACCGCCGAAGCAGGGCGGCCGCGAATATTTCATCGACGTGACGCCGATCCGCAAGACGATCGCCAGCCGGATGCGCCAGAGCGTGCAGGAAATTCCCCACGCCTGGACATCCATCGAAGTCGACGTCACCAACCTGGCCAAACTGCGCGACAAGGTCAAGGACGAGTTCAAGCGCAACGAAGGCGTCAACCTGACGTACATGGCGTTCCTGATCAAGGCGGTCGTCAGCGCCATCAAGGATTATCCGATCCTGAACTCGGTGTGGAGCGACGACAAAATCATCGTCAAGCGGGACATCAACATCTCGCTGGCGGTCGGCACGGAGGATTCGGTGTTGACGCCGGTCATCCAAAACGCCGATCAGAAAAACATCGCCGGCATCGCCCGCGAGGTGGAAGATTTGGCCCGGCGGACCCGGGAAGGCAAGCTGCGGCCGCAGGACATGCAGGGCGGCACGTTCACGATCAACAACACCGGCACCTTCGGCTCGATCCTGTCCTACCCGATCATCAACTATCCGCAGGCCGCGATTTTGACGATGGAAAAAATCGTGAAGAGGCCGGTGGTCATCGACGACATGATCGCCGTCCGGTCGATGGTCAACCTGTGCCTGTCCTTCGACCACCGCATTTTGGACGGCGTCATCTGCGGCCGGTTCCACCAACGGGTGAAGCAAAACCTGGAGGCTTACGGCCCCGACATGCCGCTCTCCAGCCTGTACTGAAAACGAACAAACCCCGCTTTGCGTCCGCGGCCGGCTTGTCCGGCGGGAGATTGACATCCCGTCGCCGGCCATCCGTTTCGGGACGAAGGCGGGGTTTTGCATTCCAGCGGGTGGTTCTCCGGTTCCGTCATCCGGCACCGGCCGGGGACGGCGCCGTGAGCCGTGCGCCCGCCCTCCGCGGGCGAAATTCGCATGTCCGTCAGGCCGCCAAAGCGCATCAGCCGATCAAAAGGCCGATGGCAAAGCCAACCGTGGACAGGAGCAGCGAGGCGACGATCAGCCAGATGACGATCCGAAACCAACGTCTGCGGGGACCCATGCGGCATCTCTCCTTCGAAGCGACCGGAAATCGGCAAGGTTTTCTTTGATGTACGGTCCAGAATCGGTTACACTTCATTATAGCACCAAAACTGGTTTGGATGGAGGTTGTCCTTTTTCATGGGCAAGGTAAATGAACAGCGATTGGTGGAACGGTTTCTCGAACTGGTGCAAGTGGACAGCGAGACGGGTCACGAAGAAGAAATCAGCGTGGTGTTGAAAAGGTTGTTCGGCGAGCTCGGCCTCTCCGTCATCGAGGATGACACGAAGGACAAGACGGGGCACGGGGCGGGCAACCTGTTTTGCGAATTGCCGGCCACGCCGGGGTACGAAGGCAAAGATCCGATTTTCTTCACCGCACATATGGATACGGTCACCCCGGGCAAAGGCGTCAAACCCCGGGTGGACGATGACGGATACATCCGCAGCGACGGCACGACGATTCTCGGCAGCGACGACAAGGCGGGCATCGCCATCATTCTGGAAACGATCCAAATTTTGCGGGAACAGGACATCGCCCACGGCCCGGTGCAATTCATCATCACCGTCGGCGAGGAAGCCGGCCTGCACGGCGCCCGCGCGATGGACAAGGCGATGATCAAGGCGAAATACGGCTACGCCCTCGACTCCGAAGGCAAGGTGGGCGACATCTGCACCGCGGCGCCGACCCAGGCGAAAATCCATGCGTCGGTCATCGGCAAAAGCGCCCATGCCGGCGTCAACCCGGAAGACGGCATCAGCGCCATCCAGGTGGCCGCCAAGGCGATCGCCCGTATGCCCCTCGGCCGCATCGACAACGAAACGACGGCCAACATCGGCCGGTTTGCCGGCGGCGGCCCGACGAACATTGTCTGCGAGCGGGTGGACATCGATGCCGAAGCGCGCAGCCTCGTGCGGGAGAAGCTGGACCGGCAGGTCGAGGCGATGCAGAAGGCGTTCGAAAGCGCCGCGGCCGAGTTCGGCGCCCGGGCGGAGTTTACGAGCGAGATCATCTATACCGGCTACAAATACGACGAATCCGACGAAGTGGTGCAGGTGGCGATGGAAGCGGTCGGGCGGCTCGGCCTGAAACCGCGCCTGTTCCATTCCGGCGGGGGAAGCGATGCGAACATTTTCAACGGGTTCGGTTTTCCGACGGTGAATCTCGCCATCGGCTATGAATACATCCATACGACGAAGGAGCAAATGCCGGTGGCATCCCTCGTCCAGGCGACGGAGCTTGCGGTCGAAATCATTCGCACCGTGGCGGACAAAGGCTGAAACGGCGCGGGGAAGCCTGACGGGCAAGCCCGGCCGGCATCGGTCAGAACCCCTTTCGGGAAAAGGATCCGGCTTTCGCGCCGGCCTTCGGTTTGGCAAAACGGGAGCCGGTTGACCCGGAACTTCGGACAGGACGGACGCCCGCGGCGAGCCAGTCGGCAAGCCGGGCGTCCTTCGGCATGCTTGCGGCCGCCTTGCGCAGCCAGTGCCGGATTTCCCACGCTTTCCCCGTCAGGCGGACGGCATGTTCCGAACGGTCGGTTCTCATGGCATGTCCCCTTTTCGTTCCGCGGATGGCTTGCGGGCAACCGGATCCGGCCCGTTGATGCGGCCGAAGGAACGGGGCCCGATTCCAACCTATGCGGACGGGGCCGGAGGCATGCCTGATTTTTTTCGGGCAGGTTGACGCACACATGAAGGAGATGACGAGATGACGATTCGGGAGTCCGACGGCAAAAAGTACGAAGAAGTCACGTTGAGCCGCAACACGCTGTACAAGGGGCGCATCATCACCCTGGAAGAGCAGGAGGTGCGGCTGCCCGACGGCAAAACGGCGGGAAGGGAAATCGTCCGCCATCCCGGCGCGGTGGCCGTGATGGCCATTCACGACGGCAAAATGCTGGTGGTCGAACAGTTCCGCAAACCGCTGGAACGCAGCCAGGTGGAAATCCCCGCAGGCAAGCTGGAACCGGGCGAAAATCCGCTGGAGTCGGCGAAGCGGGAACTGCGGGAAGAAACGGGGTTTGCATGCGGCTCGCTTCGCAAAATCGCCGAGTTTTCCACGTCCCCGGGATTTTGCGACGAAGTGCTGTATCTGTATTTGGCGGAAGATTTGACGCCGGGGGACAGCGATCCCGACGAGGACGAATTTCTCGACTGCTTTGCCGTCACCCCGGAGGAAGCGAAACGGCTGATGGCGGAAGGGCGCATTTGCGACGCCAAGACGATCCTGGCCGTTTACGCATGGGACGTGTACCGGTTGACGGGTGAGCTGTGAGATGGCCGGCCGGGATGAGACGCGTCCGGCTGCCGGGACGGACGCCCCGCTGCGCCGTTTTTATGCGGATCTGCACGTGCACATCGGAAGGACGAAGCGGGGCGAACCGGTCAAAATCAGCGGGTCCCGCGACCTCACCTTCCAGGGCATCGCGCATGAGGCGTCCGGGCGCAAGGGGATGGACATCGTCGGCATCATCGACTGCCATTCGCCCGCCGTGCAGCGGGACATCGACGAATGCCTGTCATCCGGCGAAATGGAGGAAGCCCCGGGCGGCGGCATCCGGTACCGCAACACGGTGCTCCTGCTGGGCGCCGAAATCGAAGTGCGCGATCCCGGCTTCGGCCCGGCCCACCTGCTCGTGTTTCTGCCGACGCTGGATGCGATGCGCGGCTTCACCGATTGGCTCCGTCCCCGCATGACGAACGTATCCCTCAGCTCGCAACGGCTGTATGCGACGGCCCGGGAACTGCAGGACGAGGCGCTCGCCCGGGGCGGCACCCTCATTCCCGCCCACGTGTTCACGCCGCACCGCAGCGTTTACGGCAGCTGCTGCGACCGGATGGCGGATTTGCTTGATCTTGACCGGATCGATGCGGTGGAATTGGGCCTTTCCGCGGACAGCCGCATGGCCGGGTATATCGCCGAACTGGACGACAAGACGTTCCTTTCCAATTCCGACGCCCACTCCCTCGCCAAAATCGGCCGCGAATACAACGAACTGCTGCTGGCCGAACCCGATTTTTCGGAAGTGGGGAAGGCGCTCCGCGGCGAAGGCGGCAGGCGGGTGGCGGCCAACTGGGGGCTGGATCCCCGGCTCGGAAAATACCACCGGTCGTACTGCGCCGACTGCGGCACCATTCTGGACGAAAGCGGGCCCGTCACCGGCCGTTGCCCGCACTGCGGCCACGCGCGGCTCGTGCGGGGCGTCATGGACCGCATCCTTTCCCTGTCCGACCGTTCGGAACCGTTCGTTCCCGCCGGCCGGCCGCCTTACCGGTACCAGGTGCCGCTGGAATTTCTGCCCGGCCTCGGAAAGCGCAAGCTGGATCGCCTGCTGGCCGAATTCGGCACGGAAATGGACATCCTGCACCGGGTGCCGCACGAATCGCTGGCGCGGGCTGTCGGAGAAGAACTGGCCGGCCTGGTCATCGCCGCGCGGCGGGGCGAACTGGACCTCGCCTCCGGCGGAGGCGGCACGTACGGCAAGGTGATCGCCGGCAAGTCATAGACTTGTCCCTCCTTTCATAGACTGATAGCAGTCTTTCGAAGGGAGCGAATGTGCCGATGGGAACCGCCGCGAGTCCGTCGCTCGGCCTGTACGTGAAGGATAACGTGCATCTGTATTTGTTTTTGTCCGTGCTTTTCCTGATGGGCGTCGTGTTCGGGGCGCTGATGCTGGGCGCTCTCACGCCGGAACAGCAGCAGGATTTGAGCCGTTATCTCGGCAGCTTCCTGCAAACGGTCAGCCTGGGCGGGGAAACGGCGCCGAAACCGGACCTGCTCGCCGCCTTCGGCCTCCATTTCAAGTGGATGGCGCTCATTTGGCTGCTGGGCATTTCGGTGGTCGGGCTGCCGCTCGTGCTGGTGTTGAACTTTTTGAAGGGGATGCTGATCGGGTTTACCGTCGGGGTGATCGTGTCCGAATACACGTGGAAAGGGCTTGCCTTCGCCTTCGCCAGCGTCGTGCCGCAAAATCTGCTCGTCATCCCGGCCCTCCTGGCCTGCAGCGCGGCGGCGATCACCTTCTCCACCTATCTGGTCAGGCACCGGTTTTTGCAAAAAACGAACGACTCCGCCGCCCCCTTTTTCCTGAAGTATGCCAACATCGGCCTTTCCCTCGTGGTGGTCATGTTCGCGGCGGCGCTCGTGGAAACGTACGTGTCGCCCGTCCTGATCGAACGCCTTGCGCCCTGGCTGCTCGGGCTGGCCGGAGCGGCCTGAAATTCCGGCCCCGGCGGGCGCATCCGTTGACTTTGTCCCGGCATTCCTCCATAATGAAATAGAGCGAACTGCACGTTGCCGTACAGGGCACAGGGGGACGGGCATGGAAGCACGCATTGAAAAGATCAAACAACAGCTTCAGGCGCAAAGCTACAAGTTGACCCCCCAGCGGGAAGCGACGGTCCGCGTGCTTCTGGAACACGAGGAAGCGCATCTGAGCGCGGAAGACGTGTTTCTGCTCGTCAAGGAGAAGTCGCCCGACATCGGGCTCGCCACCGTGTACCGGACACTCGAACTGCTCACCGAACTGCACGTGGTCGAAAAGATGAACTTCGGCGACGGAGTGGCCCGTTACGATTTGCGCAACGAAAACAACCGGCACCACCATCATCATCTCATCTGCGTCCAATGCGGATCGGTGGTTGAAATCATGGATGACTGGCTGCTGCCGCTGGAAGAACGGCTGGAGAAGGAATACGGCTTCGCGGTGGTGGATCACCGCCTGGACTTTCAGGGGTATTGCCGCAACTGCCGGGACAAAACTTGATACGATCGGTCATCAAGCCCGGTTGAATACGGGGTTTTCAAACCAAACCGCGCTGTGATACAGTGGACAGTGGCGGTTTTTTTGCGCACAAAAATCATCAAGAAATCATGGTGGAACGTTGATGAACATACCGATGGAGCGATACACGGACGTTTTGGAGCAATTGCAGAAGGCGGAAACGCGCGAGGAGAAGGAACGCTTGCGCGAACGGTTTGCGTCGGGCGGATACTCGGCCATCTACCGGCTCGTGGACGCGATTCGCGAGCGGATCCGGGTGTTTGCCGACGGGGAATCGGACGCGGTGCTGGCACTCGTCGACAAGGCGCGGGACATCGTGCCGGAACCGGGCAAAATCAGCCCCGCCTGGCAGGACGCCTGGACGAAACTCGAGCGGATGGTTCGTTTCAAGCAGCGGGCGCTGGACGCGATTCCCCCGGCGGAGCGGGACGGCGAATGGCAGGTGCTGATCGACAATCCGTTCGAGAACCGGGAGACGGCATGCTATCCGGGCCTGACGTTCGCGGAGGCGGTATTCATCTACGCCAAACTGCGGCCGGACCTGGTGGAGAACGAGTACATCCGCCTGCAAAAGGTGGTCACCCATCTGACCGAATTCGGAGCGGACGCCTGAGGCGTCCGTTTTTTCGCGGTTTTGCCGTCCCTGCGGGCAGGGATGCCCTGCATGCCGGGGGCGGCGCACCACGACCGCAAGAGAACGGCAAGACGGAAAAAGGGAGGCGGAACATCCGCCTCCCATTCTTTGATTTGCCGGCTGCATCAATCTTCCTTCAGCCAGTTGATTTTCTTCAAGCCCCAGATGAGCAGGCTGAGCACGATGGCGACGACGGTGGCGAGGCCGATGCCCTTCAGCTGGAGGTAGCCCAGATTCAGGCTGGCGCCGCTCAGGCCGATGACGAGCACGACGGTGGTCAGGATGATGTTGGTCGATTTCGAGTAGTCCACCCGGGATTCCACGAGCATGCGGATGCCGCTGGCGGCGATGGTGCCGAACAGGAGCAGGGAGACGCCGCCCATGACCGCCGACGGAATGGAAATGATCAATGCGGCAAAATCGCCCAGGAATGAAAGCAGGATGGCGATCACCGCCGCGCCGCCGATCACCCAGACGGAGTACACGCGGGTCATGGCCATGACGCCGATGTTTTCCCCGTAGGTGGTGTTCGGCGTCGAGCCGACGAAACCGGACAGGATGGTGGACAGGCCGTTGCCGAGCATCGAACGGTGCAGGCCCGGGTCTCTGGACAAGTCTTTGCCGACGATGTTGCCGGTGACGACCAGATGGCCGATGTGCTCGGCGATGACAACGAGGGAGACGGGCGCGATGATGGCGACGGCGGACCAGTTCCATTCCGGGAAGTAGAAGGTCGGCAACGACAGGAAGGAGGCTTCTTCGACGGCGCCGAAATCGACCGCGCCGAGGATGACGGCCAGGATGTAGCCGGACACGATGCCGATCAGGATGGAGATGATTTTCGCGAAGCCGCGGAAGGCGATGTTGGCGATGATGGTGACGACCAGCGTGAAGGTGGCAATGGTCACCGTGACGGCGTCCATCGACCAGGCGTCGGCGGATACGCCTTCGGGCGCGATGTACCCGGCCATCCGCGCCGCAGCCGGTACGAGTTCAAGGCCGATGACGGCGACGATGGCGCCCATGGCCGCCGGCGGGAAGACGACGTCGATCCAGGCGGTGCCGGCATAGCGGACGATGAGCGCCACTGCCGTAAAGATGAGCCCGGCGACGATGAATCCGCTCAGCGCCGCTTCGTACGAATATTCCGCAAGGACGACCAGAACGGGCGAAATGAAGGCGAAGCTGGAACCGAGGTAGGCGGGAATCTGCCCTTTGCAGATCCACAGGTAGAACAGGGTGCCGATCCCGTTCAGGAGCAAAATGGTGGCCGGATCGACATTGAACAGAAGCGGCACAAACACGGTGGAGCCAAACATGGCAAACAGATGCTGCAGGCTGAGCGGCAATCCTTTCAGAAGGGGGACCCGCTCGTGGACTTGAATGGCTTTCGGCTGCAAACAAAACACCTTCCTTGCGTTGTCCTTTTTTTGATGAACCTGTCAAACCTTCCGTTTTCCGTAATCCACGATGCACAAAGTTCAATCGATTTTAGCACGATTCGACCTTGTCGAAACAGGAAACAATTCACATAAATGAAAAAATCCATACATGATCGGCCGTGCCCGAGGAAAAAATCAAAACGAAGTTTCATCACGGGAGGTCGAGCATACACGATGACACTCATCAAGGATTACCCGAACGTGCAGGATCATGCGGAAATTCGCCGGGAAAACCCGCCTCAGGAAAAACCGGGCAAGCAGCGGGTCCAGGACAAGGTGGCGCTGGTCACGGGCGCCGGATCGGGCATCGGCAGGGCGACGGCGCTCAAGCTGGCGGCGGAAGGCGCCATGGTGGCGCTCGTGGACCGGAAAGAAGCGCGCGCGGAAGACGTCAGGCGGATCATCGAAGCCGAACACGGCATGGGCAAAGCGATCGTCACCGACACGGACGTGTCCGATCCGGTGCGGATGCAGGACGCGTTCCGGCAGACGATCAACCGCTTCGGCAAGCTGGACATCGTGTTTGCCAACGCGGGCATCAACGGCGTCGTGTCGCCGATCGAGCAGATGTCGGAACAGGCCTGGGACGAGACGCTGGCCACCAACCTGCGCAGCACGTTTCTGACGGTCAAGTACGCCATCGACCACATGAAACAGAACGGCGGCAGCATCATCATCACGAGTTCCATCAACGGCAACCGCAAGTTTTCGTCCTTCGGCATGTCCGCCTATGCCACGTCGAAGGCCGGGCAGCTCGCCTTCGGCAAAATGGCGGCGCTGGAGTTGGCCCGCTACCGCATCCGGGTGAACGTCATTTGCCCCGGGGCCATCGAAACGAACATCGGGGAATCGACGGTGAAAACGCCGGAGCTGGCCAACATCCGGATTCCCGTCTATTACCCGCAAGGCAGCAAACCGTTGGAGCACGCGCCGGGCAAACCGGAACAGGTGGCGGATCTCGTTCTGTTCCTCGCCTCCGACGAATCGAGCCACATTACGGGCACAGAAATCTATATCGACGGGGCGGAATCGCTGCTGTAGCGGGAAGACGGTTCGGGCACGGGAAAAACAATCTGGCGGTTCCCCCGGCGCCGCTCCGCAATGGTGATTGGCGCAAACCAATGGCGAAATGCCGGGCATGCGAATGTGACGGCTCTTTCCGTTATCACCAAGGATAATCGGAAAGGACGGCTCATACGCTGTTGGTGAATGGCAGCGGACGGGCGGTGAATGCGGGGCCTCAATGGACGGGCGGTGAATGCGGGGCCTCAATGGACGGACGATGCGCGCCGTCCGCCGGACGCGAACGGACGCTGCCTGACGATCCGGCAAGGAGGAATCCGCCATGATCATCCCGTTCCGGAAATGGCTCAGACGGGCCCGGGCGGTTGCGTTTTTTCTCGTGCTCACCTGGTTTCTGTATCACGTGTTCCAGTGGATGTCGGATCGGCTCGTGCCGGATACCCGGTTCGGCGAACCGGACGGACGGGCGATCAAGGCGAATGCGGTGCAGGCTGTGGCCGGCGGCGAGGCCGGCTTCCGGGAACGCCTGCGCTTTTTTTACTGGTACGGGGAATAAACCGCCCGGCTTGCGGCAGGAATCCGGCGGTCGCTTGTGGAATATGTCTGCAACACGCCGGAGGAAAGGCTTGAGCCAACATGTGGCAAGATTTGCGCACGTTCGTCCAGTATTTGTCGGTGGAGCGCGGGCTCGCGCCGAACACGCTGGAGTCGTATGAGCGCGATTTGACGCTCTTCATTCAGTTTTTGGAACACAACGGGATCGGCTCGCTGGCGGAAGTGGACAGGCGGCACATCACCGCCTACGTCGGCAAACTTCGCCAGGACGGCAAGGCGAACGCCACCATTTCCCGCAGCCTCGTGTCCATCCGCAATTTTTGCCGTTTTCTCGTGCAGGAACGCATGATCGCACGGGATCCGTCGCAGCAGCTGGAGATGCCCCGGCAGGAGAAGAAGTTACCGAAGGTGCTCGCCATGGACGAAGTGGAACGGCTTCTGGACGCTCCGCGGGCGGATTCGCCGGGCGGCGCGCGGGACAAGGCGATGCTGGAGCTGCTGTACGCGACGGGCATCCGGGTATCGGAGCTGATTTCGCTGAAGCTGGAGGACGTGCATCTCGGGCTCGGCTACGTGCGTTGCATCGGCAAAGGCGCAAAGGAGCGCATCATCCCCCTCGGCCGCATTGCCGCGCAAACGCTGGATGACTACATCCGCAACTGGCGGCACCGGCTGCTGAAAACCGGAAAAACGACGGACGAACTGTTCGTCAACCATCTCGGCACCGGCATGACCCGCCAGGGGTTCTGGAAAATCATCAAAAAGTACGCCGACCAGGCGGGCATCCGCAAGGAGATCACGCCCCACACCCTGCGTCATTCCTTCGCGACGCATTTGCTGGAAAACGGGGCCGACCTGCGCTCGGTGCAGGAGATGCTCGGCCATGCCGACATTTCGACGACGCAAATCTACACCCACGTGACCAAACGGCAAATGAAAGACATTTACGACCGCACCCACCCGAGGGCCAAACTGAAGTAACGGAGCGGTGCGAACCGAGACGGTAAAAAAGGAGAGACAGCATCGATGGGGTTCAAGCGGATCTGCATCATTGTGCTTGACAGCGTCGGCATCGGGGAAGCGCCCGACGCGGAAAAGTTCGGCGACAGGGGCGCCCACACCCTTGGCCACATCGCCGAACGGGTCGGCCTTGACATGCCGAACATGCAGAAGCTCGGCCTCGGCAACATCGCCGAACTGAAAGGGCTGCCGCCCGCGGACAAGCCGCTGGCGAAGTACGGCAAGATGGCGGAAGTGTCCGCCGGCAAGGACACGATGACCGGCCACTGGGAATTGATGGGGCTGAAAATCGAAACCCCGTTCCTCACCTACCCGAACGGGTTCCCGGATGAACTGATTCGCAAATTCGAGGAAGAGACGGGCCGGCGGGTCATCGGCAACAAACCGGCTTCCGGCACCGAAATCCTGGAGGAACTCGGCGCGCGCCAGATGAAAACCGGCGAATGGATCGTGTACACGTCGGCGGACAGCGTGTTCCAGATTGCCGCCCACGAGGAGGTCATCCCCCTCGAGGAACTGTATGATGCCTGCCGGATCGCGCGACGTCTGACGCTGGATGGGCCCCATTCCGTGGGACGGGTCATCGCCCGGCCGTACGTCGGGCAGCCCGGCGCCTTCGTCCGCACGCCGAACCGGCACGATTACGCCGTCAAGCCGCCGAAGCCCACGGTGCTCAATTTGCTCAAGGATGCCGGTTATGATTGCATCGGCGTCGGCAAAATCGGGGACATTTTCAGCATGGAAGGGCTCACCGCCTCCCACCCGACCAAGAGCAACGAAGACGGCATCCGGAAGACGATCGAATTGCTCGGCCAGCCGTACCGGGGACTGCTTTTTGTCAATCTCGTCGATTTCGACTCGCTGTACGGCCATCGCCGCGATCCGAAGGGGTACGCGGAAGCGCTGGCCTTTTTTGACCGGTTTGTGCCGGACATGATGGCGCAGCTGACCGAAGAGGACTTGCTGGTGATCACCGCCGACCACGGCAACGACCCGATCCACCACGGCACGGACCATACCCGGGAATACGTGCCCGTCCTCGCCTGGAGCCCGGCCATGAAAGCGGGCGGCCCGATCGGCGTGCGGGACACGTATGCCGACCTGGCGGCGACGGTGGCGGACAATTTCGGCGTCCGGTATGAAGGACACGGGCGCGGATTTCTGGACAAGCTGCTGGACTGAGGAACGGAACGGCGGCGGTCCGGAGAACCAACGGGCGCGAACAGAACGGCGTTGCGTTGGTTCTGTCCGACGTGACGTCGCCGGCCGGCGGAACGAACGGAATTTGCATGACAGGGGGAAACTGGAACATGTCGGAAACGTTGAAGCAAGTGCAGGAAGCGGCGGACGTGCTGCGGGAAAAACTGCCTTTCACCCCGGAGGTGGGGCTCATTCTCGGTTCGGGACTCGGGGTGATGGCGGATACGCTGGACAATCCCGCGGTCATTCCTTACGGGGACATCCCCCATTTTCCGGTGTCCACGGTGCCGGGGCACGCCGGGGAACTCGTCGCCGGGGAAATCGAGGGCAAGAAGGCGGTCATCATGAAGGGCCGTTTTCATTTGTACGAAGGGTATGACGTGAAACGGGTGACGCTTCCGATCCGGGTCATGCGCCGGCTCGGCGTCCGCACCCTGGTGATCACCAATGCGGCGGGCGGCATCAACGAGTCGTTCGAACCGGGCGACCTGATGCTCATCCGCGACCACATCAACTTCATGTTCCGCAACCCGCTCATCGGCCCGAACGACGAGGAACTGGGCGTCCGGTTCCCCGATATGTCGGAGCCTTACAGCGCCAGGCTGCGGGAGCTGGCCCGGCAGGCGGCGCAAGCCCAGGGCATTTCGCTCCGGGAAGGCGTCTACCTCGGCCTGCTCGGACCGTCCTATGAAACGCCCGCGGAAATCCGCATGATGCGGACGCTCGGCGCCGACGCGGTGGGCATGTCCACCGTGCCGGAAGTGATCGCGGCGCGCCACGCCGGGCTGGAGGTGCTCGGCATCTCCTGCATTTCCAACATGGCGGCGGGCATTCTGGACCAACCGCTGTCCCATGCGGAAGTGATGGAAACGGCGGAACGGGTGCGCGAGAAATTTGTCCGTCTGGTCAGGGGCGCCATTGCCCTTTTGTAAGAAAACTGGCAAACCTACACATCACGGCATTCGGACAGGAGGAATCAACATGGATCGGACTGACACGTTCGGTTATCGGATGCAGATCAGGGATGCGGCCGACCATCTGAAAGGATTGCTTGCCGAGCGGTTCGGCAGTGCGAAGCCGGAAATCGGGCTCATTCTCGGTTCCGGCCTCGGCGAGTTGGGCGACCGGGTGGAAAACCCGCTGATTGTCGACTATGCGCAATTGCCGCATTTTCCCCGTTCGACGGTGGCCGGCCATTCCGGGCGGTTTGTCTTCGGCGAGCTCGAGGGCAAACGGGTGGCGGTGATGCAGGGACGTTTTCACTATTACGAAGGGTATTCGATGCGGCGGGTCGTGTTCCCCGTGTACGTGATGCGGGAAATCGGCGTGAACACCCTCGTGCTCACAAACGCGGCCGGCGGCCTGAACAAATCGTTCGCGGCGGGGGATTTGATGCTTCTGTCGGACCATATCAACCTGACCGGGGACAATCCGCTCATCGGGCCGAACGACGAGGAGCTCGGGCCGCGGTTTCCGGACATGTCGGCGGTGTACGATCCGGAGCTCCGGGCGCTGGCGCGGAAAGCGGCATCGGGCATCGACGGCCTGCGGCTCGTGGAAGGCGTCTATTGCGGCATCACCGGCCCGTCCTATTCGCCGCCGGCGGAGCTTCGGATGCTGCAGGTAATCGGCGGCGACGCGATCGGCATGTCCACCGTGCCGGAAGCGATCGCGGCGCGGCATGCGGGCCTCAGGGTGCTGGGCATTTCCTGCATTACCGACATGGCGCTGCCGGACGAACTCGAGCCGCTCACCCACGAGCAGGTGGTGGCCGTCGCGGAGCGGACGAAACCGAAGTTTATCGAACTGGTGCGCGGCATTTTGCGGGAAATGCCGTGAAGCCGGCCGAAGGGCAGATGACGAGCGAGGTGGATGCAGCATGCGGACCGTCGATCTGATTCTCAAGAAGCGGCACGGCCTGGAATTGACAACGGAAGAAATCCGGTTTTTGGTGAAAGGATTTACCGCGAGAGACATTCCCGACTATCAGATGTCCGCCTGGGCGATGGCCGTTTGCTTCCAGGGCATGAGCGCCCGGGAAACGGCGGATTTGACCCTGGCGATGGCGGAATCGGGCGACCGGGCGGATTTGTCGGGCATTCACGGCATCAAGGTCGACAAACACAGCACCGGCGGCGTCGGGGACAAGACGACCCTCATCGTCGGGCCGCTGGTGGCCGCCGTCGGCGTGCCGGTGGCCAAGATGAGCGGGCGGGGGCTCGGGCACACGGGAGGCACCATCGACAAGCTGGAATCGATCGCGGGCTTTCGCACGGAGCTTTCGCCCGAAGCGTTCATCCGGCAAGTGAACGAGACGGGCATTGCCGTCATCGGCCAGACCGGCAACATTACGCCCGCGGACAAGAAACTGTATGCGCTGCGCGACGTGACGGGCACGGTGGAATCGGTTCCCCTCATCGCCAGCTCGGTCATGAGCAAGAAAATCGCGGCGGGAGCGGACGCCATCGTGCTGGACGTGAAGGTCGGCTCGGGCGCCTTCATGAAAACGGTGGACGATGCGGTCCGGCTGGCGCAGGCGATGGTGGACATCGGCACCCGCGTCGGGCGGGAAACGGTGGCGGTCATCAGCAACATGGACCAGCCGCTCGGGTATGCGATCGGCAACGCCCTTGAAGTGGAGGAGGCGATCGCCACCCTGAAGGGGCAGGGCCCGGCGGATTTGCGGGAACTGTGCCTGTCCCTCGGCGCGCGGATGGTCGTGCTCGGCGGCAAGGCGGCGGATGCGGCGGAAGCCCGCCGCATGCTGGAGGAGGCGGTGGCCGGCGGCGCGGCTTTCGCCAAGTTCCGGGCGTTCGTGGCGGCCCAGGGCGGCGACGTGCGAATGGCGGACGATCCGTCCCTGCTGCCGAAGGCCGCGACGGTGACGGATGCGAAGGCGGCGCGCGGCGGACGGGTGCTCGCCATCGACGCGGAGAAGGTGGGCCTGGCCGCCATGCTGCTCGGCGCCGGCCGGGAGACGAAGGAAAGCCGGATCGATCCCGGCGCCGGCATCGTGCTGCGCAAGAAACTGGGCGACACGGTGGCGCCGGGCGAGGCGCTGGCTGACCTGCACATCGGCGCCGGCCGGGAAGGGCGGGCGTCGGAAGCCGCCGCGCTGCTGGCCGAAGCGTACCGCATCGGCGAACCGGAAGGCGGAGACGCGGCGGCGGCCGACATCCCGCTGATCGTGGCCGTCGTGGACAAGAACGGGGTCATGCGGTACGCATAGGCCGAAGCGAACCGCATCGGCGAACCGGAAGGCGGCGGTGCGATGGCGGCCGACATCCCGCTGATCGTGGGCGTCGTGGACAAGAACAGAGTCACGCGGTACGCATAGGCTGAAGTGTACCGCATCGGCGAACCGGAAGGCGCCGGTGCGATGGCGGCTGACATCCCGCTGATCGTGGCCGTCGTGGACAAGAACGGGGTCACGCGGTACGCATAAACGGTGTGATGCAGGGGGCACGGCGGTCACACGGGCAAGCCTGGGCGCCGTGCAGCAGGGGTGGCGCGGTGATCTTGGCGCAACAAGGGCCCCCATGAGACCACCTGAGCCGTGTTTCCGTTTCTGACGGAACTACAGGGCACTAAAATGGGAAAAACGGACCTTTTCCATGGCTAACGGAACTACAGTTCACTATTTCGCGACAACAAGGCCTTTTTTGGACCAAAATCGCAAAATAGTGGCCTGTCGTTCCGTTACATTTTGAAAAGCCGTTTTTTTGGCCAAATAACGCCCTGTAGTTCCGTTAGAAATTCAAACCGGCTTCATTAGGGCCGCGCAAACGGAAATTCGCCGCAATCGAGCGAGCTCAAGGAATCGGACGGGCCGCCGGAAAGACGCCGCAACCGGAGCGCAGCGGGTGCCCGCCGGCAACGAACTCTGCAAACCGGGCGCATCGGATGGGCCACCGGCAAAGACGCCGCAACTGAACGCAGTGCAAAGAGATGCCGGACCAACGAATGCCGCAACCGGAGCGCAGCGGTGCCCGCCGGCAACGAACTCCGCAAACCGGACGAAGCGGACGCGCCACCGGCAAAGACGCCGCAACTGAACGCAGCGCAATGAGATGCCGGACCAACGAAAGCCGCAATCGAGTGCAGCGGGTGGCCTGCCGGCAGCGAAAGCCGCAAACCGGGCGCAGCGGACGGGCCACCGGCAAAGACGCCGCAACCGAATTCCGGCCTTGGAGGGTTCCCCGCAATCATCGGAATCGTGCAATCAAAGCACATCGCTCCCGTTGGCCGCAAGGGCGGCGGCTTTTTTTGTAAACAAACTATACTTAAAATACATATATAGTATAATTTTTTTACCACAACCTAATAACTTGAGATATAATATACTCAAAATAAGATTATCGTATATCTTTCTTCAAAGAGAGGGGATCCGGATGGCGATCGTGGAACTGGACGGCCTGACGAAACGGTACGGGAATCGGCGGGGGATCGAAGGGTTGACGTTTTCCATCGAGGAAGGGGAAATTTTCGGGTTCATCGGGCCGAACGGCGCCGGCAAAAGCACGACGATCCGCACCCTGCTGGGCCTGATCCGCCCCACTAAGGGATCGGCGCGCATTTTCGGCAAAGACATCGTGCGCCACTCCCGGGACATCCGGCGCGAGACGGGCTATTTGCCGAGCGAGGTGCACTATTACGACGACATGAAAGTCATCGATCTGCTCGCCTATTCCGCCGGTTTTTACGGGAAACCGGACGAAGGGCGGATCCGGCAGCTGGCGGAGCGGCTGGATCTGGACCTGTCGCGGCGCATCCGGGACCTCAGTTTCGGCAACCGGAAGAAAGTCGGCATCGTCCAGGCGCTGCTGCACCGCCCCCGCCTGCTCATCCTCGACGAACCGACCGGCGGGCTCGATCCGCTCATGCAGCATGCATTTTTCGATTTGCTGAAGGAAGAACGGGAGCGGGGGGCAACCATCTTCTTCTCGTCCCACATTCTGAGCGAAGTGCAGCGCATGTGCAATCGCGTCGCCATCATCCGGGACGGCCGCATCGTCCGGCTCGAATCGGTGAGCGGGCTGATCCGGAACAACTACAAGACCGTGTCGCTCTTCTTCCCCGCCGGCACCGTGCCGGAGCCGATCGACGCCTCCACGCTCACCGGCATCATCCGCCAGGAAACCGGCGGCAACGTCCTGACGCTGCTGTTCGGCGGAAACATCCGTGACCTGCTGTTGGCGGCGAGCCGCCTGCCCATCACGGACATCCACATCGGAGAACCGTCATTGGAAGACGTGTTCATGCACGAATACAAGACGGAAGGGAAAGGGGAGTGAAACCGGATGATGTTCAAAAGGGAATTCGCCGGCAATGCCAAAGGCCTCCTCATCTGGTGCGCGGTGCTCGGCGGCCTGGTGATCATGATGATGAGCGTTTATCCGTCCTTCGCCGCCGACGCGAAAGCGATGGACGACATGCTCGCGCTGTTTCCCGAACCTTTGCAAAACGTGTTCGGGATGAACAGGCTCAGCCTTGGCACGTTCACCGGATATTACGGCGTGGAAGTGCACCTGATCAACACCCTCGTCGGCAGCGTGTATGCGGCGCTGCTCGCGGGCGGCATGCTGGCCAAGGAAGAAAACGACCGTACGGCGGAATTTTTGCTGACGAAGCCGGTCTCCCGCCTGGAGGTGGCCGGCCAGAAACTGGCCGCCGTGCTCGCCAATCTGCTCGTGCTGAATCTGGTCATTGCCGCCGTCAGTTTCGCCTGTACGGGATTTGCCGACGGAGCGGTGGAGACCGGCATTTTGGTCTGGTACCTGCTCGGGACGTTCCTGCTCCATGTCACCGTCGCGTCCGTCTCTTTCCTCCTGTCGGCGCTGATGCGGCGGACCCGGAGCATCGTTTCGCTGGCGCTCGGGATCGTGTTCGCGTCCTACGCGCTCCATGTCGTTGCCGGGCTGTCCGACCGGTTTGACGTGCTCCGCCGCGTGAGCGTGTTTTCCTACACCGATGCGGCGGCCATCGTGAACAACGGCGGCTTGGCCGCAGCCGACGCGTTCATCATGCTGCTTGTCACCGTCTTGAGCCTCGCCGCGGCATTCGGGTATTATCGCATCAAAGACATCGCCGGATAAACGCATTGGAGCATGGAGCCAAGCGGAGCCGACCCTCGTGCGGGATGCCGCGGACAATGCCGCACATTCCCGCCGCTTGCGGCAACCCGTAAATCGCCGGCTGAAATCGGGGGACGTGGATATCTTGAAACCGGACAAGAAAGAGCAAATTCTGGCCAAGGCGACGGAACTGTTTTTTGCCCGGGGCGTCGCGGACGTCAGCATGGACGATATCGCCGCCGCCGTGCCGGTGGCCAAAATGACGATCTACAACCATTTCCAAAGCAAGGACCGGCTCGTCGGCGCGGTGATGGAGCGGTACGTTCGGGAGCAGCACGACATCATGAACCGCAAAATCGAGGAAAGCCCCGACACCCTGTCGGCGCTCGTGTCCATTCTCGATTACCGCTCGATCCCGGTCGTGCCCGAACGGTTCATCCGGGAAAGCCTGGAACTGTACCCGCACATCACGGCGGAATTGCTGGACTACTACCGGGTGCACATGCACGACCAGCTGCGCGACCTGATCGTGCGCGGCCAGGAGGAAGGCGTCATCCGCAGGGAACTTTCGCCCCACATCCTGATGGTGTACATGCAGGGGATCGCCGAATTTTTCGCCCGGCCTGACGTGCTGGCCCAGTTTCACGATCTCCGGTTCCTCGGCGAACAGTTTCGCACGATGTTCCTGTTCGGCATCGCCGCGCCGAAAGGGGAATGAGCGGCGGAAACCGGGGCCGTCGGACAGCGGAAAGATTGCTTGCAAAGGTATAATTTTCATCCCTCCCGTCAATACTGTCAAAAAGGACGGCCAAGCCGGATCTTTGAAACAGTTGAGGGAGGGCTTTTTTTTGAGTCTGCGCACATGTTTCGGCAAAATCGGCTCCATCCTGCTCGCCGTTTCGTTGGCACTCGTCCTGCCGGCATCCCCGCTGAGCGCGGAAACCGGAGGCGTCCAAGGTGCACGGATGGAAACGGCGGCTGTCGTGAAACCGGGCACTGACGCCCCGGACGCAAGCACGGTTGCGGCTTCGGGCACCGTGAAACCGGATCCCGCCGCGCAAACGGGCAGCGACAGCGCGAACGATGAACGCGCCGCCCAATCGGGCGCTGCCGTCAATGACGGGCAGCCGGCCGTGGAACCGGGCGCCGTTCCCGACTTGGCGAAAAATGCGAGAAGCGCCATCCTGATGGATGCGGACTCGGGCACGGTCATCTACGAGAAAAACGGGCATGAACCGCTCCCGCCGGCTTCCATCACCAAGGTCATGACGATGCTGCTCGTGATGGAAGCGCTGGATCGCGGGGAACTCCGGTGGAACGAGCCGATCACGGTGAGCGAATACGCCGCTTCCATGGGCGGTTCGCAAATTTTCCTGGAACCCGGCGAACAAATGACGGTGGAAGATTTGATGAAAGGCGTGGCCATGGCGTCGGCCAACGACGCTTCGGTGGCGCTGGCGGAACGGATTGCGGGAAGCGAAGAGCTGTTCGTGCAGAAGATGAACGAGCGGGCTCGCGAACTCGGCATGAAAAACACCAGGTTCGTCAACTCCAACGGCCTGCCCGCGCCGGATCACTACACGTCGGCCCACGACATCGCCATCATGAGCCGCGAACTGCTCAAACATGAAGAGATCACCAAATACACGGGCAAGTACCAGGACTATCTGCGCAGCGACACGGACAATCCGTTCTGGCTCGTCAACACGAACAAGCTGGTGCGGTTTTACGAAGGGGCCGACGGGCTCAAGACCGGCTACACGAGCGAAGCGAAGTTTTGCCTGAGCGCAACGGCCAAAAAAGGCGATTTCCGCGTCATCGCCGTCGTGCTCGGGGAGCCGGACACGAAAACGCGCAACAGCGAAGTGGCCGCGATGTTCAACTACGCCTTTTCCCAATACACGAACCTGAAATTGTACGATGCCGGCGCCAAATTGGGGACGGCGAAGGTGGAAAAGGGGAAGACGGACAAGATCGACCTGGTGGCGAGCCGCAAATACAGCGTCCTTTTGAAAAAGGGCATTGACCCGAAACAAATCCGCCACGAACTGGTGCTGAAAAAGGAACTGAAGGCGCCTGTCGCCGCCGGACAGGTGATCGGCACGCTGAACGTGTACAACGGGGACCAGAAGATCGCCGAATTCCCGGTGGAATCGCCGGTGGCCGTGGACAAGGCGGGGTTGTGGACGCTCATCAAACGGACCGCGGGGAAAATGTTCTTTCTTGACTGAACCGCATCCGGTCGAATGTTGGAAAGAAGCTTCTAGTTTTGTCGGGGGGAAGGATTATGGCCGGCGCCCGTAGAAGTGGGTGATCCGGACAGGAAGAACTTGGTTGAAATGGGAGAGGGAGTGTGACATCCGTTGCGTTTTCAGATTGAATTGGAACAACATCGCAAGGCGCTGATCGTCCGATTGAAGGGTGAGCTGGACCACCATACGGCGGAAATGCTGAAAGCGCGCATGGAGGACGCCATCGGACGCGATGGAACGCTGAATGTGGTGCTGAGCCTGAAGGAACTGTCCTTCATGGACAGTTCCGGGCTCGGCGTCATTCTCGGACGCTACCGGCAAATCGCCGCCAAGGGCGGCAAGATGGTCGTTTGCGACGTTGCGCCGCATTTGGTTCGGCTTTTTGAGATGAGCGGACTGTTCAAAATCATCGCCATGGCTCCGAGCGAACAGGCGGCACTGGCCGGATTGGAGGTGGCGCTGTGAGCGGGTCCGTTTTTCGCAACGCCATGACGCTGCAGTTTCCGAGCCGTTCGGAAAACGAATCGTTCGCCCGGGTAACGGTGGCGGCCTTCGTGTCGCAGCTGGATCCGACCCTGGACGAGCTCACGGACATCAAGACCGTCGTTTCCGAAGCGGTGACCAACGCCATCATCCACGGTTACGAGGGACGGCAGGACGGCATCATCACGATCCGCGCCGAAATCGACGGCGAGACGGTTCGCATCGAGGTGGAAGACGCGGGCAAAGGCATCGAAGACATCGAACAGGCCCGCCAGCCGCTCTACACGTCGAGACCGGAACTGGAACGTTCCGGCATGGGCTTCACGATCATCGAGAACTTCATGGACGAAACGGAAATCATTTCCGCTCCGGGAAAAGGCACCCTGATCCGCATGGCCAAACGCATCGAGTCCAGACAAGAGGCCTTATTCAATTGATGGTTATCGATGCCAAAGAGGAGACGATGCCGCTTTGGGCATACGGGATAGGGGATGAGCCATGGATGCGGAATTGAATCATGCGCCGCAACGGTATTTGGACGATGCCGAAGTGAAACGCCTGATCGCCCTCAGCCAGGCGGGGGATCCGGTGGCGCGGGAAACCCTGGTCAGCTGCAACATCCGGCTGGTCTGGTCGGTGGTGCAGCGGTTCATGAACCGCGGTTACGATCCGGACGATTTGTTCCAGATCGGCTGCATCGGGTTGCTCAAATCGGTTGACAAATTCGACCTGCAGTATGACGTCAAATTTTCCACCTACGCGGTGCCGATGATCATCGGCGAAATCCAGCGGTTTCTGCGGGATGACGGATCCGTCAAGGTGAGCCGGTCCGTCAAGGAACTCGCCAACAAGGTGCGCAAGGTGAGCGACGAACTGTCCAAAACCCTCGGCCGCCTGCCGACGATCAGCGAAGTGGCGAAGGAGTTGGGCGTGACGCCGGAAGACATCGTCACCGCCCAGGAAGCGGGCAAGCCGCCGTCTTCGATCCACGAGACGGTGTTCGAAAACGAAGGCGACCCGATCACCCTGATGGACCAGATCGCCGACGAATCCGGGGAAGAATGGTTTGACCGGCTGGCGCTCAGCGAGGCGATCGAATCGCTGGGCGAACGGGAACGGCTGATCGTGTACCTGCGCTATTACCGCGACCAGACCCAGTCGGAGGTGGCCAGCCGGCTCGGCATTTCCCAGGTGCAGGTGTCGCGGCTGGAGAAAAAAATCCTGCAGACGATCAAAAAGCAGATTGCGCAATAGGGCGTCCGTGAGGGCGTCCTTTTTCATGCCAGGATGCCGGTTTGCACGCCCGGAAGGGCAACCGGATCTGCGGTTTGTCGGAAAAGCCGGCAAAAAACAGACTGCCGGCACCGGATATGGCCGGCAGTCTGGCGATTGGCGCACTTTCGTCATTTCCACCAATCCGTCCATTCGCTCACGAGACCGCCCAATCCGAAACGGCCTTCGATTGTTCCTGAAGCTTCCGCATGTTCCACGGTGCCGCGGTTGAATACGGCCAGAATGCCGCCGCTGTCGTAACTGTAGATGGACGCGCCGGTCAACTTGAGATGTTTGACCTTGCCCGTTTGCGCGATGGTGTGGAACAGCCCGCCGCCCGTGGCCTGCAGGTTGGCGATGGTGTGGTTGTTTCCGTCCAGTTGGCCGGAGAAGGAAGCCACCGGCGTCCAGGCGAACCCGGACAGATCAAGGTCGGCCTTGAGTTCGAAATAGGCACCGGGATGGACATGCAGCAGGGCAAGATCTTCCGGCGTGCATATTTTCCAGGGATGGGCGCGGCTGCCGTCCTGACGGGACGATGAGCAAACGTTTTTGGCTGACTTTCCGGCTGCCGCCGGTTCTTGTTTGGCAAAGGCGAGCTGGGTCGCAGCGGAGAAGAGCAGCAGGATTGCCGCGAACAGGACACAAAAACGTTTGGCCATCATGATTCCCCCTTTTCTTGATGTCAACGATCCGTACCTACTCTTCCGCGATCAACTGGCCGTGGCCGCAGCTGTCGGAGACGGTTCCGGAGTTCAGGCCGTACACCAAACCGATGCCTCCGTATGCCGGATGGTAATGGATATCGTTGTAGGAACGGGAGCGGATGACGATTCCCGCGTTGTCGCCGACGATGCCGCCATGCACGCCGGCATGCGCGGTTATCGTGCCGTATGCGATGGCGCCGTCGATGACACCTTGGTTCGTGCCGGCTATGCCTCCCGAGACGTAGGCGGCGCTGATGGATGCATCGGCTTGCGCATTCACGATTTGTCCGCCCGCGGCGTTCACCGCCGCGATGCCGCCAATCCCGTTGCTGCCGTTGATTTGGCCATGTGCCCGGCTGTTCAGGATGAGGCCTTCGTTGCGTGCGACCAGCAGGCCCAATGTATAGAGACCCGAAACGGTGCCGGAAACCTCCACATTCACGATGGTGCCGCGGTTTCGGGACGCCAGGATGGCGTCTTCAAAATAGCCGCTGATGATCGCGCCGGTTACGTTGAGGTTTTTGACGGTTGCGCCTTCCTCGATGACGTTGAACAAGCCGCGAGGCGAGAACAGGTATGAAATCGTGTGACCGTTTCCGTCCAGATGGCCGGAAAAGGAAGAAATCGTCGTCCAACCGAAAATCCCGAGGCTGAGATCGGTGCGCAGTTCGAAATGGGCGTCCGGATGGTTGCGCAGCAGGGCGAGATCGGAAATGGAGCAGATCAGGTACGGGCGGGCGGCGGTGCCGTTCTGGCCGGGCGAAGCGCAATCGTTGTCCGGTGCACTGGAGTTCGCAAGTCCGGGATGGGCGTGGATGGAAAAGAAAAGAAGCGCGGCAACACAAAAAACCAGCAATCTTTGGACCATATCCATCGTACCTCGATTCGCGATTAAGGATCATGGGGGGATTTGCCCCGTCCGGGGGATCCCTCGACTTTCATTCAATCGATCACGATCAGACGACCGTGGCCGTGGCTTTGCCTGACGATTCCGTTGTTCATGCCGAATACGAGCCCGACGCTGTACGAGAATCCCGAATAATGATGGATGTCATTGTGCGAATGGGATTTGTCAACGGTTCCCTCGTTCAGGCCGACAATGCCGCCGTGCACGCCTGCCGATGCGCGGATGGTGCCGTCCGCACGGGCGTGGGCGATGACGCCATAGTTGGTAGCGGCGATACCGCCGGTGTAGTAGTTGCCGGAAATGACTGCGGTGGCGTGTGAATGCAGGATTTGGCCCCCTGCGGCGTTCCTTGCAACGATGCCTCCGAGATTCGTGTCTCCCCGGATGGTGCCCTTCGCGCTGCTGTGGCGAATGGTCCCTTCGTTGACGCCGGCCAATAACCCCAAATCCCAGCGGCCGTCGACAATACCGGACGTTTCCACCTTTTCCACCGTGCCGCGGTTCGTGCCGGCCAGAATGCCGCCGATGTAGTAGCTGGTGATGGCGGCATTGGTCAATTTGAGATTTTGGACTTTGCCTCCTTGTTCGATGACGTTGATCAACCCGATGGAAGCTTGCAGGTTGGCGATCGTATGATTTTTCCCGTCCAGATGTCCGGAGAAGGAGGCCACCGGCGTCCAGTTGATGCCGGTCATGTCGAGATCGGCGCGCAGTTCGAAGTAGGCGTCGGGGTGGTTGTGCAGAAGGGCGAGATCCTCCGGCGTGCAAATCAGCCAGGGATGCCGTGCGCTTCCGTTCTGACTGGTTGTGGTGCAAACGTTGCCGGGTTTTCCCGGGCCGGGTTTCCCGGGATCAGGTTTGGCAGGCGGAGCCGGTTTCGCCGGGCCGCCTTTGCCCGGCGGATGCGCCACGGGCTTCGCCGGGCCGGTCTTGCCGCCGGGAGCGGGGGCCATCTTGGCGGGATGGCCCGGACTTCCTTTCGCGCCGGCCATGGCGGGTTGAACGGAGAAGGCCAGGACCAGCAACAAAGCGGCAAGGAGCAACAACACTTTTTTGGCCATTCATGCTCACTCCTTCGTTCATTCATGATTATTTGGGAAGCACCTGTCCGTAACCGTAGCTGTTGGTGACGGTGCCGGTATTGGTGCCGTAGACCGGGCCTGCAAACATGTAATTCGTGTAGTAAACGGTGCTGTAGGACGTGCTGTCGGAAATGGTGCCCGAATTTTTGCCCGTGATTCCGCCGGCATATCCGTAATGGCTTGTAACGGTTCCGTATGCCAGGGCTTGCTGAATGGTTCCGCTGTTGGACCCGGCGATGCTTCCGACATCAAGGGCTCCGCTGATCGCCGCATCCACCCGGACATTCGAAATCTGTCCGCCGTTTCCGCCCGCGATCCCGCCGATGCCGCCATCGCCCGAAACGCTTCCCTGCATTTTGCTGTCACGGATGATGCCGAAGTTTGTGCCGGCAATGCCGCCAACCGGTCCCCGTGAGCCCACGTGACCCGAGAACTCCACATGTTCAATGATTCCGTAGTTGGTCAAGGCGACGCCGCCGGCGGAGGCGTAGGACAGGTTGCTGATCGATGCGTTGACAAGCTTGAGGTTTTTCACCACGCCGGTCTGTTCAATCGTTTTGAAGAAACCATACGAATTGCTCAGGTTGGCGATGGTATGGTTGTTGCCGTCCAGGGTGCCGGAGAAGGTCGCAACGGAACTCCAATGGCCGGACAATGCAAGGTCGGCGCACAGCACGAACCAGTCGTCCGGATGGTCGTGAAGCAACCCGAGATCCGCCGTCGTGAAGATCAGCCAGGGGGATTGCTCGCTGCCGTTTTGAACGGTGTTGGCGCAGACGTTGGCCGGCTGTCCGGGATTGTCCGGATGGTTCGGATTGCCTGGTTTGCCGGGATTGTCCGGCTTTCCGGGAGGGTTCGGTTTTCCCGGAGGGTGTGGTTTGCCGGGATTGTCCGGCTTTCCGGGAGGGTTCGGATTTCCCGGAGGGTGTGGTTTGCCGGAATTGTCCGGCTTTCCGGACGGATTCGGCTTGCCCGGATTTCCGGGTTTCGGACGGTCATCCTTGACGTCGTTGTGAGATTTGCCGGGGTCATGTTTGGCGTCATGATGGCTTCCTTGGTCGTGCCCGCCATGGGGTACGGGTTTGGCTGCCGGCGCGTGCGTCTGGTTGCCGGCCGCTTTGGCCGGTGCATGCCCTTTGGCCCCGGCAAGGGCGGGTTGGGCAAAGCAGGCCATGATGAGCAACAAGGCGGCGAGCAGCAGGGAGAGTTTTTTGGTCAAGAATGTTCACTCCTTTGGGAAAATAAAAAAGACGTGATGATACAAAATGTATCATCAACCCCATTTTAGAACATCCCACTACAGTTTTCCAGATATTGTCAAACAAAGGCATCGAATCAAAATGAACGACATGCCAATGGAGCATATTAAGGGGAGGCGTGAACATGCCCGCAAAGGAGGATGTCGGATGGAGAAAACGCCGATTCCCGCTTCGTTGGATCGGGTGGAGGAGCTATTGCGGGCGGAGGCGGGACTTGGTTCGAGTTTCGATCTGATCGCACGGCCTTTGGTTGCCGGAAACAGGCAGCTGCTCTTTTTTTATGTGAACGGGTTTGTCAAAGACGAAGTGATGACGGAGGTCATGACGCGGCTTTCCTACGTGGAGAAAGGGGAGCTTGTGCGGGATGCCGTCGGACGGTTGCTGATGATGTACGTGCCCCACATGCAGGTGGAGGAGACGGACGATTTCCAGAAAGCCGTCGAATTCGTGTACAGCGGCGGTTCCGCCATCTTTGTCGATGGGGAAACCGTCGCCCTGCTGGCGGACATCAAGACGATGCCGATCCGCGGCGTGGAGGAGCCGGACCTGGAGCGGGTCGTCAGGGGAGCCCGGGACGGGTTCGTCGAACTGATGCTGACCAACGTCACGCTGCTCCGGCGGCGCATCCGCGATCCGAATTTGTGCCTGGAAGCGACCCGGATCGGCAAACGGTCGGGAACGGATGTGTGCCTGGCGTACATCCGGGACATCGTCGACGATTCCCTCGTGAAGTCGATCAAGGACAAGCTGGCGAGTGTGGACCAGAACATCGACGGATTGACGCTGGCGGACAAACAGCTGGAAGAACTCATCATCGGCAAAGGCTGGAACCCGTATCCGCTGGTTCGTTATTCGGAGCGGCCCGACGTGGTGGCGACGCACCTGATGGAAGGGCACGTGGTGTTGTTCGTGGACACGTCGCCCAGCGTCATGATTTTGCCGACGACGTTTTTCCATCTGCTGCAGCATGCCGAGGAGTACCGGCAGACGCCGTTCATCGGCAGCTACATGCGGTGGGTGCGGTACATCGGCGTGCTGGCTTCGATTTTTCTGTTGCCGCTCTGGTTTCTTCTCGTGATCAATCCGGAATTGAAGCCGGAAGGCATGGAATTTCTCGGCCCGGAGAAGAAGGCGCACCTGCCGCTCCTCCTGCAGTTTTTCCTGGCGGAAATCGGCATCGACTTGATGCGGCTCGCGGCGGTGCACACGCCGACGCCGCTGGCGACCGCAATGGGTTTGGTGGCGGCGATCCTGATCGGCGACGTGGCGGTGCAGACCGGCTTTTTTGTCAACGAGGTGATCATGTACATCGCCGTGGCTGCCGTCGGCATGTTCGCCACCCCGAGCTACGAGCTCAGCATGGCCAACCGGATCACGCGGCTTTTGCTTTTGGCGCTGACCGCCATGTTCAAAATCTCGGGGCTCGTGGCGGGGACGACGGCGGTGTTGCTCGTGCTGATCATCCAACGGTCGTACAACACGCCGTACATGTGGCCGTTCATTCCGTTCAACGCGAAGGCGCTCGGCACGATGCTGATCCGCCGTCCGTTCGGTGCGGTGTATCGGCGGCCGAGCATCAACAAGACGAAGGATGACACGCGCAAAAGCAAAGGAGGGGCGTGACGCGGCAAGGCGTACAACCGGTTGCCGCATCATCCGCCTGACCGCCATCGCGGAGGAGGCAGGGAGCCTGCTTCATCGACGTTGCCGGGCCACGGGAGCCGGATGCGCCGTCCGCCCCTGCCGACGTCACCGGAGCGACGACGGGTTTTTCCCGGTGTGCCGGCGGAACTGGCGGCTGAAGAAAAACACGTCGCGGTAGCCGAGGGCGTCCGCCACTTCGGACACGTTCATGCCGCCGTAGCGTAGCAGGTAAGCCGCCCGTTCCAGCCGGGTGCGCACGGTGAACGTCTGCACGGATTCCCCGGTGACGGCGGTGAACATGCGGGAGAAATATTTCGGCGACAGCCCCGCCCTTGCCGCCAGTTGGGCGATGGTGAACCGTTCGGCCGGGTGCTCGCGGATGTAATTGGCGATTTCCATGACGGCGGCGCGCACGGTTTCGGACACGCCGTCCAGCCGCGGGGACGGCCGGTCGCTGCGCAGGAGCAAAATCATCATCTGCTTCAGCAGCAGGCGCGTCTCTTCCTCCGAGCCGAACGCCGGGGCGAGGCGCAGGCGCACGTACCGGTCGAGAATCGCTTCCAGTTCGAGGGGGTCCGGCAACACCCGGCTCCGCTCCGGGATAAGTTCCGGCATCCGGCTGACGTTGAAATGGATGTAGGTAAGGGTGAGCGGCTTTCGCGGATCATGCGTGGCGCCCGGCCGGTCACCCGGGCGAAACAGCAGGCAGCTGCCCCGCCGCACCGGAATGTCCTCACCGTTCACCGTCACCGTGCCGACCCCGTCCCATACATAGAACAGGTCGTAATTTTCAAACGGCTGCTCCCTCGTCCGCCACACCCATCCGGGTTCGCAGCGGATTTTGGCAAAATAGTTCGTCTGCACGTAGGCGTCTTCCGGAAGCCGGTTCATCGCATCATCCCCCTTTCGACGGTGCTCGTGATCCGGTGCCTGACCGACGCGTTGGGCGGTTTGTCGCGTCCGGCCGGGTACCTTTATCTGGGTTCACCGGTTCACCCGGTTGGTCTTTGCACTTTTTTTCGGGCGGTGTCCGTTCCCCCGGGCATGCGTCGCAACCTTTTGATTATGGCGATCTTGCGGGTTCTCCGGTTTTTTGTCCCTTTGTTGCCCATTTCCGCTATTGATCCGATTGTGCAAAGAAAAGGCGTTACGGTCCATTCCCTTGCCCCCATCTTACCGTTATAAAAAAAGAAACACAATCTGCATCCCTGACTCGATACAGGGCGGTTTCGGCAGGCGCGTGACACACGCTTGTCAATCCGGCAAAGGTTATGTTAAGGTAAAGCGGCAAAGGGAGGAATGGACGGATGGAACTCCACGGTACGAGCAAAATCAACGGCAAAGGACATCTTGAAATCGGCGGCGTGGACGCGGTGGAACTGGCCTCGACGTACGGCACGCCCCTTTATGTGATGGATGAAGCGCTGATGCGCGAGCGGGCGCGGGGGTTTGTCGAAGCGTTTCGCAAGACGGGTTTGAAATTTCAGGTGGCGTATGCAAGCAAGGCGTTTTGCACGATGGCCATGTGCCGGCTGGCGGAGGAAGAGGGGCTGTCCCTCGACGTCGTGTCCGACGGGGAACTGCACACGGCGCTCTCGGCCGGCTTTCCGGCGCAGCGGATCCATTTTCACGGCAACAACAAAACGCCTTTCGAAATCGAAATGGGCATCGACGCGGGCATCGGCTGCTTCGTGGCGGACAATTTCACGGAGCTCGGCCTGCTGAATGAAATCGCCGGGGCGAAGGGCAAGAAAGTGAAAGTGTTGTTTCGCGTCACCCCGGGCGTCGAAGCGCACACCCACGAATTCATTTCGACGGGGCAAACCGACTCGAAGTTCGGCTTCGACATCGGCACCGGCCAGGCAAAAAAGGCGGTGGCGGCGGCCAAGGAACTGCCGAACCTGGACATTCTCGGCCTGCATGCCCACATCGGCTCGCAAATTTTCGAAGTGGAAGGGTACCGGCTGACGGTGGAACGGCTGGCGCAGTTTGCGGTGGAAATGCGGCGCGATCTGGGCGTCACGTTCCAGGTGCTGAACACGGGCGGCGGCTTCGGCATCCGCTACGTGGAAGGCGACAAGCCGCTGCCGGCGGAAACCTTCGTACAGGCGATTGCCGACGCGGTGAAAGGCGAGTTCACGAAGGCGGATTACCCGGTGCCGGAAGTTTGGATCGAGCCGGGCCGCAGCATCGTGGGCGACGCGGGGACGACGCTGTACACGATCGGCTCGCAGAAGGACATTCCCGGCGTGCGCAAGTACGTGGCGGTGGACGGCGGCATGATGGACAACATCCGGCCGGCGCTGTACGACGCCAAATATGAGGCGATTTTGGCCAACCGGGCGAACGAGGAGCCGGAGGAAGTCGTGTCGATTGCAGGCAAGGCGTGCGAGTCCGGCGACATGCTGATCTGGGACCTGCCGTTGCCGAAGGTGCAGTCCGGCGACATCCTCGCCGTGTTCTGCACAGGCGCGTACAACTATTCGATGGCCAGCAACTACAACCGGATCCGCCGCCCGGCGGTGGTGTTCGTGAAGGACGGCAAGGCCGATCTCGTCGTGCGGCGCGAGTCCCACGAGGACCTGACGCGGAACGACGTCATTCCGGATCGGATGCGGAAGTAAGCGGAGCTTGCGGGAACGGATTCATGCGTCATGCGTTTGTATGAAAAATCATACAAAAGGGTTCGGGAGCGCCCCGAAAACCCGTGTTTTGGATGAAAAATCGCATAAAATGGCGGGGATGTGACCCGGTTCGGGAGCGTTTTGTATGAAATATCGTACAAAACGCTCTTTTTTCAGGGGGGTTCGGCGGCTTTTGTATGAAATGGCGTACAAAAGGTGTACCTGCGGTCGCGGGCAAGTCGGAGACTGGTGTCCTTTGTGGCCGGTGCGGCGGTGCTTCCGTCCGAAGCGGCAAGGGAATCGGCGATCCGCCGGATGGCAACAGCCGCAAAATTTGCCCCTCTGGTTTGCCGGGGGCGGCTTGATCAGGTAAAATGGTAACCATTGGCGACAAGCGGCCGGGACCCGCGAACGGCGGGCGACATCCGGTCGGCTGGCCGCACGCAAAAACGGCGATCACCAAAAAGGAGTGCAGCCCATTGGCAAAACAGGCGAAAATCACGATGGAAAACGGTGCGGAGATCATCATGGATCTTTTTGAAAAGGACGCGCCGAACACGGTGGCCAATTTCGAGAAACTGGCCAACTCCGGTTTTTACGACGGACTGGTGTTCCACCGGGTCATCCCCGGATTTGTGGCCCAGGGCGGCTGCCCGTACGGGACCGGCACCGGCGGGCCGGGATACACGATCAAGTGCGAAATCAATCCGAACAAGCATGAGCGGGGTTCCCTGGCGATGGCCCATGCCGGGCGCGACACCGGCGGCAGCCAGTTTTACATTTGCTATCAGCCGCAGCCGCATCTCGACGGGCATCACACGGTGTTCGGCAAGGTGGTCAAAGGCATGGAACACGTGGACGCCTTCCGCGGGCGGGACAAGATGGCGAAGGTGGAAGTGTACGAAGTCTGACCGCCCGAACCGGGGGAGATGTGCCGCGAACGACGGAATCACGCATGGGTCGCCGGGAAAATGTGACGTTTTTCATGGATTCGGTTTGCAAAAAAGGCGAAGCTTGAATCAGATCGTCATGAACCGAAAGCGGCCCATGTTTACATTCTCTTCCGCCTTTCGGTATAATGGGCTTCGAAGACTCGGAACACGAATCTGAAACGGCAATTCCTTTCGGGGCGGGGTGCAATTCCCCACCGGCGGTGATGGGCCGGCTGCATGCGGCCGAACCCTCAGTCCGTGACCCGGACGCCGACTCGACATGCGAGAGGCGGACGGTGGATCCGGTGCAAGTCCGGAACCGACAGTGACAGTCTGGATGGGAGAAAGGATCGCAGAAAGAAATTTTGGCGTTTGACCGAGTATGTTCTTTTTTTCACGATCTGATCCGGCAAAGCGTTCGCCGTTGCCTCGCGAGGGAGGATCCCGGCGGAACGGCCGGCCGGACTTGCCGCGCGGACGGCTTCCGGCCGTATTCCGTATCAGGCGCTTTGCTTTGCGTGAAAGGAAGAATTGCGGCTCGTCATGCGCAAGTTTCTTTCCGACCGAATGAATCTCCCGCCCCCGGCGATTTGCCGGCGGGCTTTTTTGCATGGGGACGGGTTCGGCGGAAGATGGGAGTGTGGAGACCGATGCATTGGCCGATCATCAACGATGAATATTACATGCGCCTTGCGCTGCAGCTGGCGGCAGGGGCGGCGGGGCAGACGGGGGTCAACCCGACGGTCGGCTGCGTGGTGGTGAAAGACGGCCGCATCGTCGGAACCGGGGCACACTTGAGGCGCGGCGAAGCCCATGCGGAAGTGCACGCCCTCGACATGGCCGGCGCGGAAGCGGAAGGGGCGACCGTATACGTCACGCTGGAGCCGTGCAGCCATCACGGACGGACGCCGCCCTGTGCCGACCGGCTCATCCGCGAGAAGGTGAAGCGGGTGGTCGTCGCCGCCGTTGACCCGAACCCGTTGGTCGCGGGCAGCGGCATCGCCCGGTTGCGGGAAGCGGGCATCGAGGTGGTGCAGGGGCTTTTGGCGGAAGAATCCCGCCGGCTCAACGAAGCGTTCGAAAAGCGGATCACGGCCGGCCTTCCCTTCGTCACCCTGAAAGCCGCCGGCACGCTGGACGGCAAACTGGCGACGAAAACCGGGGACAGCAAATGGATTTCCAACGAGCAGGCGCGGGAGCGGGTGCACGCGATGCGCCACCGCCACCAGGCGATCATGGTCGGCATCGGCACGGTGCTGGCGGACGATCCGCAATTGACGGCGCGCCTTCCCGTTCCGGCGCTGCAGCCGGCGCGGGTGGTGGTGGATGCGGGGCTCAGGACGCCGCCCGGCGCACGATTGCTGGAAGGCGCCGGCGAGGTGCCGGTGTATATCTTCTGTGCGGAGGAGGCGCCGCCGGAGAAGGAAGCGGCGCTCACGGCGAGCGGCGCCCGCGTGTTCCGCACCGGCCGGGGCGGCAAAGTCGATCTGCCGCTCATGATGCGGCGTCTGGCCGAGCTGGAAATCGGCTCGGTGTTGCTGGAAGGCGGCGGCCTGCTGAACGGCGCGATGCTGGAAGCCGGCCTGGTGGACAAAGTCGTGCTGTTTCTCGCCCCGCTCATCGTCGGCGGCCGGGAAGCGCCGTCCGTCTTCGATTTTTCCGGCGTCTCGCGCATTTCGGAGGCGTACCGGCTGGAGCGGATCGAGGCGGAGACGATCGGCGACAACCTGTGCATCACCGGTTACCCCGTAAAGCGGGCATGAATGCGCATTTCGTAACAAGAGGAAAGGGCGACACGGCCATGCAGGGAGGTGGAAGAACCCATGTTCACGGGCATCATTGAAGAAATCGGCACGATGCGGCGCGTCGCGGAAAGCGGCCCGTCGCTGGAGCTGACCATCGAAGCGGCCAAAGTGCTGGAAGACATCCGCATCGGCGACAGCATCGCCGTCAACGGCGTGTGCCTGACCGTGACGCGATACGACAGCCGGACGTTCACGGCGGACGTCATGCCGGAGACGTACCGGATGACGACGCTGTCGGAGCTCAAACCCGGCGGCAAGGTGAACCTGGAACGGGCGATGCAGGCCGGCGGGCGTTACGGCGGACACATTGTGCAGGGGCACATCGACGGCGTCGGCGTCATCCGTTCACGCGTGAAGGAGCACAACGCGGTGGTGTTCACGGTGGAACCCGTCGACTTGCGGCAACTGAAATACATCGTGCCGCGGGGATCGATCGCCATCGACGGCATCAGCCTGACGGTCGTTCGCGCCGATGACCGCACGTTCACCGTTTCCATCATTCCCCACACGCTGGCCGAAACGGTGCTCGCCGACAAGCATCCCGGCGACCGGGTCAACCTGGAAACGGACATCCTCGGGCGGTACATCGAGCGGCTGTTGCAGTTCGGGCTCTCGGACGCGGACGGGCCGGGCGGGGAAGTCAGCGGCCCGGGCGGCTTCGGCTCCCGTGCCTCCGGCGGCAACGCTTCGCCGGCAGGATCGGCGCGCGGGTCATCGTCCGGCCGTTCCGGAGCCGGTTCGGGGTCCGGGCTGACGGAAGCGTTTTTGCGGGAAAACGGATTTTTGTGATCCGGGGCCTCATGGCACAAGCGCGAACGGAAACCGCGGCGGACGTCCGGCACAACGAGCACAACCGGTTTTGCATGAACGGCTTTCCGGTCTTTCCGATCAGGCGCAAACAGGCAAACCGCCCTTCCGGACGGGGCCTGACTTCAATACAAGAAAGAAGGATGGGACATGGGTGAAATCAAGCTGGATTCCATCGAGTCGGCCATTTACGACCTGATGATCGGCAAGGTCATCATCGTGGTGGACGATGAAAACCGCGAAAACGAAGGCGATTTCGTGGCGCTGGCGGAGAAGGCGACCCCGGAAGTGATCAACTTCATGATCACCGAAGGCAGAGGGCTCGTCTGTGCGCCGATCACGGAAGAACGCGCGGAACAACTGGACTTGCCGCCGATGGTGTCGCATAATACGGATTATCACGGCACCAACTTCACCGTGTCGGTGGACCACGTCGACACGACGACGGGCATTTCGGCCTACGAGCGGTCCCTCACGATTCGCTCCCTGATCAATCCGAACACGAAACCGGCGGATTTGCGCCGGCCGGGGCACATTTTCCCGCTCATCGCCAAGAAGGGCGGCGTGCTTCGCCGCGCCGGCCATACGGAAGCGGCCGTCGACCTCGCCCGCATGTGCGGATCGTATCCGGCGGCGGTCATCTGCGAGGTGATCAAGGAAGACGGCACGATGGCACGGTTGCCCGATCTGGCGGAAATCGCCCGAAAACACGACCTGAAACTCATCTCCATCAAGGATTTGATCCAGTACCGCAACGAGAAGGAAAAGCTGGTCGAGCGGGTGGTGGAAGTGAAGTTGCCGACGGATTTCGGCACCTTCACCGTCATCGGCTACACGAACATGGTGGATGACAAGGAACATGTCGCCCTCGTCAAAGGGAGAATCGACCCGGAAGTGCCGACGCTGGTGCGGGTGCATTCCGAATGCCTGACCGGGGACGTGTTCCACTCCCACCGGTGCGACTGCGGGCCGCAGCTGGCCGCGGCGCTCCGCCAAATCGACGAAGCCGGCTCCGGCGTGCTCGTCTACCTGCGGCAGGAGGGGCGGGGCATCGGCCTGATCAACAAATTGAAGGCCTACAAGCTGCAGGAGCAGGGTTTCGACACGGTGGAAGCGAATATTCAATTGGGATTCCCGCCGGATTTGCGGGATTACGGCATCGGTGCGCAAATCCTGAGGGACATCGGCGTGCGGCAAATGCGCCTGCTCACGAACAACCCGAAGAAAATCGTGGCGCTGGACGGCTACGGCCTCCACGTCGTCGAGCGGGTGCCGCTGCAGGTGGAATACAACAAGGACAATACCGGATACATGCGCACGAAAGTGGAAAAAATGGGCCATCTGCTCAACCTTCCGCGCGAGAGGCGGTAAAGCACGAAATCGAAATCCAAACCAAACGGAGGAACCGACCATGGCATACAAACAATACGAAGGCAAACTCATTTCGGAAAAGGCACGCTACGGCATCATCGTCGGCCGTTTCAACGAATTCATCTCCGGCAAGTTGCTCGCCGGCGCCCTGGATGCGCTGAAGCGGCACGGCGCCGCCGAAGAAGACATCGAAGTGGCCTGGGTGCCGGGATCGTTCGAAATTCCGCTGGCCGCCCAGAAAATGGCGGAATCCGGCAAATACGACGCCGTCATCACGCTGGGCGCGGTCATCCGCGGATCGACGCCGCATTTTGACTACGTGGCTGCGGAAGTGTCCAAGGGCGTCGCCCAGGTGTCGCTGAAAACCGGCATTCCGGTCATTTTCGGCGTGCTGACGACGGACACGATCGAGCAGGCGGTGGAGCGGGCCGGCACGAAAGCCGGGAACAAAGGCTACGACGCCGCCGTCACGGCCATCGAAATGGTCAACCTGTTCAAACAGTTCAAAGCGTAATCGGCTGACGCCCGGCAACGGGCATCCGGGAAGGACGACATATCGACCAATTCCACGCCCGCCGGCGGGCAACGAGGACGAAGACGCTTATGGGGACGCCAGTGCAGTACAAGCTGGAGGTGTTCGAGGGGCCCCTCGACCTCCTGCTTCACCTGATCGAAAAAAACGAAATCGACATCTACAACATCCCGATCAGCGAAATCACGGATCAGTACATGCAGTATCTCGCCACGATGCAGGAGCTGCAGTTGGACGTGACGAGCGAGTTTCTCGTCATGGCCGCGACGCTGCTGTCCATCAAGAGCAAGATGCTGTTGCCCAAGCCTCCCGCCATCGACCTGGAAGGGCTCGGCGAGGAGGAAGAAGCCGATCCGCGGATGGAACTGGTCCAGAAGCTGCTCGAATACCGCAAGTACAAGGAAATCGCCGAACACTTGCGGGAGAAGGAAATCGACCGCAGCCTCATTTACATGCGCGAAGCGGACGATTTGACGGCGTACGCGGGGAAGATCACGGAAAATCCGCTCAAGGGCATCCACCTGAGCGATCTAGCCATGGCATTCCAGCGGGTGCTGCACCGGTCGGCGCGACGCAACCGGGTCGCCCGCATCCACCGGGACACGATTTCCGTCAAAGAGCGCATCCTGCAGCTGGTGGACCTGCTCGCGGAAAACGGCGGGCAAATGCTGTTTTCCCGGCTTTTTGACGAAGATGCGGATCGGGAAATGATCGTCGTGACGTTCCTGGCGCTCCTGGAACTGGTCAAAATGCGCAAGGTCACCTGCCATCAGGAGGGGCTTTTCGAAGAGATCGTGATTCGCATGCGGGAGGAGGGGCCGGTTTTTGACGACGAAACCGATGTTGAAACCGATTATTGAAGGGCTTTTGCTGGTGGCCGGGGATGAAGGGCTGAGTGCCCATCAGTTGTCGGAAATCACGGAGCAGGATTTGAGCGCGGTCAAAAAAGCGGTCGCCGAATTGCAGGCAGAATACCGGGAAAGCGGCCGGGGCATGCAAATCATCGAGACGGCGGGCGCTTTCCATCTGGCCACGCTGCCGGAACACGCCGTCTATTTCGAACGGATGGCGGCGTCGCCGTCGCGCTCCGGGCTGTCCCAGGCGGCCCTCGAAACGCTGGCGATCATCGTGTACAAACAGCCGATCACCCGGATCGAAATTGAAGAAATTCGCGGCGTCAAGTCGGACCGGGCGATTCAAACCCTTGTCGCCAAGGAGCTGATCAAGGAAGTGGGCCGGGCGGAGGCCATCGGCCGGCCGATCCTGTACGGCACCACCAAGCAGTTCCTGGACTATTTCGGCCTCAATTCGCTCAGCGACCTGCCGGATCCGACCGCCTTCGAAAACGAGTTCAACCTGGAAGAGGAAACACGGCTTCTTTTTGAACGGTTGGAAGGCCGCCAGCTGACGATCGACGATTTGCAGTGACCGGCGATCATTGCACCAAGGACCGGACTTTTTCCAAAAATTACGAATGGTTTCATCCCGATTGGGAGACGATAAACTTCCGACAGGCACAATGGTGCGGGAGTTTATCTTTTTTTATCGGCATTTCAGGTTTGGACGCGGGGGACGTGCGGCATGGGCTGGGTAGCGGTACTCGGGTTGCTTGCCGTTGTCGCTGTCGCGGCCGTGCTTGTGGCGGTGCTCGCGAGCGACATCTGCGTGAAGGCAACGTTGAGAAGGGAACGGAGCGACGACATGATCCGCATCTGCGTGACCGCCTTGTTCGGTCTCGTGCGGCGGCAAATCGTGATCACCGCTTTGACGTGGGGGGACGGCGGAGTCAAAGTCATCTGGCGGGTGGAAAAAGGAATGGACGGCACGCCGCCGCAACAGGGGCAACAGCCGGTTTCATCCCCGCCGCCTCCGGCCTCCCCGCCGGACCGGCCAGACGCGAAACAACACCGCACGGTCACCATCGACATGAAAAAAATCAAAAAGAGCTACCGCAAGTTTTACGCCATGCTCATGGCGACACGGGCATTGAAAGCGTGGATGGCGGACACGGCCCGCCGCATCCGTTGTCCCGAACTCGTCTGGAATACCCGCATCGGCTTGGGAGACGCGGCGGAATCGGCCCTTGCCGCGGGAGTGGTGTGGGGATTCAAGGCGCCGCTCGTCGGTTGGTTTACCCGGTATGTCCGCATGCAGAGCATCCCCCGATTGGCGGTCGTTCCATTGTTCAACGAAATGTATGTTGAAACGGAATTCAGCGGAACATTTCGCATGCGCGCGGGCTCCCTTCTTGCGGCGTTGATTCGCCTGATTTGGCGTGTCGTGCGCGTCCCCGGCGGTTTGCGCCGCTGGCGGAAGGTGCTCGGGAAGAAGCGGGAGAAAACGCGGCGGGACCGGCGGTCGGGAAAGAAGCGTCTGGCCGGCGAGGCTTGAGCCGCTAGACGTCGGCGCCTCATAAAAAAAGGCCTTCAGGTTACACTAAGACCGCGCATTTTTGAGAATGAGGAGGCGATGGCCGATGGCAGACCATCCGATACAGGGACTCATGCAAACCGCCATGGAAAACATCAAGGAAATGGTGGATGTCAATACGATCGTCGGCGAACCGGTGGAGACGCCGGACGGCTCCAACGTCATCGTGCCGATTTCCAGGGTCGGATTCGGGTTTGTGGCGGCCGGCAGCGAATTCAAGGTGGAAGGCGCGGATAACGGAGGCCGGGGCCAGGGGAATCAGATGCAAGGGGCGGGCCAGTCGTATCCGTTCGGAGGGGGAAGCGGCGGCGGCGTGTCGATCACCCCGATCGCGTTCTTGGTCGTGGGCAGCCACGGCATCAAGGTGGTTCCGCTGGACAACAGCACGCACCTTTTCGAGAAAATGATCGATCTCGCGCCCCAGGTCGTGGACAAGATCAAACAGATGATGGAGCGGAAGAAAGACGAAATGAGCGGTCCGGATACGTCCAATCCGACGGGCGTGCAACCGGTCAATGTGACGATCCAGCAGTGAAGGTGAAGCGGGGAAGGCGAACCGGAGAATATGGCGTGCGAAATGGACTTCGCGTTTGGCATGAAGTGCATTTCATGTACCTCATTTTGCTGTAACGGCGGATTTCGGGGAGATGAAGTGCATTTTGTGTACGTCATGGAACGGGAAAGCGGCGTTTTGGCCCAAAATGCGAAAATGAAGGACACGAAATGTACTTCGTTGCGTTTGTTGGGGCGCCGTCCTGGAAATGAAGGACATGAAATGCACTTTGCGAGCGTGATGTAGGGCATTTCGTGTCCTTCATTTTGTTGAAAAGGCGAATTTCGGAGGAATGAAGTGCATTTTGTGTACGTCATGGAACAGGAAAGCGGCGTTTTGGCCCAAAATGCGAAAATGAAGGACACGAAATGTACTTCGTTGCGTTTGTTGGGGCGCCGTCCTGAAAATGAAGGACATGAAATGCACTTCATTGTGCACTTCGGGACGAAATCCGGAAAATGAGAGTCATGAAATGGCCGAAATTGTGGGAATGAAATGCATTTTGTACGGCACATTTTCCGGGAATGGCCATACTTGGCGCAACGGAATGGATTTTGCCCAGTACATTTTTCGGGATCGGTCAAGTTGCGGGGGTCCGCAAACGGCCGATTTGGTGCGATAAGCGGGATGATCGCATGCCGCACAATGCGGCGGCCCGGTCTACCCGAACAATTCGTCCAGCATCCGCTTTCGGTTGTTCATGAACTGCTTCATGATCACGAAATGGTCGGTTTCCTCGAGGGGGCAAGATCGGATGCCTTCCGGCGTCAATTGGTAGATGACGGAATCGGGATAAGCCATCAGGATGGGGGAGTGGGTGGCGATGATGAACTGCGAGTCCGCCTGTACCAGTTCGTGGATGCGCGAAAGCATGGCAAGCTGGCGATAGGGGGACAACGCCGCTTCCGGTTCGTCCAACACGTACAAACCCCGACCGCCGAACCGATGCAGGAAAGCGGCGAAGAACGACTCCCCGTGGGATTGCTCGTGCAGCGACTTGCCGCCGTAGGAATCCCGGATCGGGGGCCCGAAGCCGAACTCGCCGTCCAGATTTTCGATCTCGGTGGCGAGGTTGTAGTAGCTTTCGGCGCGAAAAAAGAAGCCGTCCCGCGGCCTGCGCGTTCCCCGCACGAGACGGATTTTTTCATGCAGTTCGGAATGGGTCGGACTGGTCGAGAAATGGAAGTTGATGGTGCCGCCCTCCGGGTTGAACCCCCAGGCGACGGCGATGGCTTCAATGAGGGTCGATTTCCCCATGCCGTTCTCGCCGACGAAGTACGTGACCTTCGGGTGCAGATCGAGTTCGTGCAAATGCCGCACCACGGGCAGGTTGTAGGGGTATCGGCCGAAACTGTCGATCCGGTCCCGGTCGAGCCGGATTTGGCGCAGATAGGCCGCGTTCCCGAAAAAGGCTTTCCCGTTCATCTGGTCTTCCTTCCTCTCACATCTCCAATCGTTGAAGGCGGCTGCAAAAAGCGGGAAAGAGCGGTCCGGGGAGACAAGATGCGGATCTCCGATCCGTTCTGTCGCGTCATTCTGCCGGTTTCGTTCCTCGCGCACAGCCCTTCAACGCTTTCCGCAAAGACGCGAATATCGGGTTGGGTAAACGCAAGTGACGAAAAGAACGGAACAGGGCGGGCATCAACGGTTGAATGAGCGGTCCGGGATGAAAATGCGCATCCCCGGACCGCTCTGTCGTGTCCGTTCGCCGGTTCAATTCCCGCGGTTCTCGCGGACCAAACCTTCGGCGCCGTCCAGCAGCCGGCTCGGCGTGCCGAGGGAGAACAGGTGCAGCCGGTGCATCGCCCGCGTGCAGGCGGTATACAGCAACCGGCGCACGCTTTCGTCCCCGTACACCCGGTCGGAGGCGTCATACAGCATGACGGCGTCGAATTCGATGCCTTTGGCCAGGCTGACCGGAATGACGACGACGCCTTTTTCGTACTCGATGGAGCCGGCGGTGATCCGCCGCAGCCCGTCGATCCGCCCGGACAACGCTTCGAATGCGGCGGCGCTTTCCGTATTGGTCTGGCAGATGACGGCGATCGATTCGTGGCCGTCCGCCTTCCACGCCGCAACCGTCTCTTCGATGCGCCGATGCAGGCCGTCCCGGTCCCGGACCACTTCCAAAACCGGCACCTCCCCGTCCCGCTCGAACGGTTCGATCGCTTCCCCGCCCGGAACGAGGCTTCTCGTAAACTCCACGATCTGCCGCGTGGACCGGTAGCTGCGGTCAAGGCGCATGGTGACCGTTTCCTCCGGGCCGTACAGCCCTTCCAGCGGGTTGAAACCGGACGCGTCGCCGGCATGGGCGAAAATCGCCTGGTTGAAGTCGCCAAGCACCGTCATGCGGGCCGCCGGAAACAGCCTTTTCAAAAACTCGAACTGGAACGGCGAATAGTCCTGCGCTTCGTCCACCAGCACATGGCGGATGTTCGGGTTCGTCTGGAACCCTTCGATCAGCTCTTTCAACAGCAGATAGGGAGTGGCATCCTCGTAGTAAAGCTGCTTGTTCTCCAGCGCGGCCACCGTCATCGCGCACACGTCCGCCCAGCGTTCCGGCATTTCCCCGTCCAGCAAATCGGCAATCCGCTCCGGACGTTCGAACAGCCGGCGGTAAATGCCCGTCACGTTGATGTATTCCAGCGACCGCACCCGGTCGCGGAGCCTGCGGAACGCGCGGCTGATCACCAGCCTCGCCAGTTCGTCCCGCTCCCGCTGGGCATCATTGAACGTCTCGCCGGTAAACGCGCGCGCTTTCTGCAGTTTGGCATGCACCTTCCGGTAGTCTTCTTCGCTCAGCAATTCGATTTCGTCGTCGACCCACTTTTCCCCGCGCTCCGCCTTCTCCGCTTCCTTCAGCCGCTCCAGCAGCCATTCGGTCAGCCGGGAGATCCGGGCGCCGAACTTCAGGTCCGTATCCGTGCCGTAAAAATGTTCCGCAATTTCGCGGGACGTTACCACCGGCTTGCCGCGGAACAACAGCGTACGGAACATCATGCCTTCCTTCTCCAACCGTTCGCGGTAACGGCGCATCGCCACGAAAAAGCGGTTCGACGCCTTGAACCGGATGGAGGCGAGCCGCACCGCGTACTGCGGATCGTCCTTGCCGGTCAGCACGTACTCCAGCTGCTCGTACGGGTCTTCCACCTTGAATTTGCTGCCGAGCCGGTGTTCCAGGTATTCCTGGAAGGTGGCCTGCTGCATGTTTTCTTCGCCAAGCTCCGGCAGGACGCCCGCCACGTAGCTGTTGAACATGGCATTCGGCGAAAACAGGATGATCTGGTCCGCCTTGATTTTTCCCCGGTAACGATAGAGCAGCCAGGCGATGCGCTGAAGCGCCGCCGATGTTTTGCCGCTGCCGGCCGCCCCCTGCACGATGAACAGCCGTCCCTTCTCGTTGCGGATGATCTTGTTTTGCTCCCGCTGGATGGTGGCCACGATGCTCCGCATCCGGTTGTCGTTCCGCTGGCCGAGCACCTGCTGGAGCAAGTCGTCCCCGATGGTCAGGCCGGTGTCGAACATGCTCTGCAGCTTGCCGCCGCGGATGACGTATTGCCACTTCTTCTCCAATTCTCCCGTAATCGTGCCGCCGGGCGTCTCATAGGATGCGGGACCCGGCGCGTAATCGTAGTAGACGCTGGATATCGGCGCGCGCCAGTCGTAGACGAGGAACCGTTCGCCCGACGCGTCCGTGAGCGAGGCGATGCCGATGTACACCTGCTCGGCGGCGGGTTCGCCGTCTTCGCGAAAGTCGATCCGGCCGAAATACGGATTGTCTTTCATGAGCTGCAAGACCGCCATCTGTTTCAGGGCATGCCGGTGGCTGCGCTCCCGCTGGGACAACACTTCCGCCTGTTGCTTCACGCTGAAATACGTTTCGAGCAGGTCGTCCGGATTGTCCGTGTTGACGGTCACGTCTTCCCAGAACCGGCGCTTGATGTCGACCACTTCGCCGCGCAGCGCTCCGGTTTCCCGCTCCAGCCGCGCGATGTGGGCTTCCAGGGTGGCGATCACCCGCTCAAGCCTGTCTTGTTCCGCACGAAACCTTGGATCCATGAGAGCCGCTCCTTTTGATCTTTATCGGATAGCATGCTGTAATCTCGAATATTTTACTTTACCATGATTTTCATTCCATTGCAAAACGCTTTCAATCGCATGCAGACTCGTGCCGTTTTTTGGTATGATGGAAGAGATGCAAAATGATACGAAAGGCGATGAATCATGGGACTTGCGGAAACCGCAACGGTTGCAAAACGAATCAGGGACAATGTGTCGAAGGTGATCGTCGGCAAGGAATCCGTCATCGACCGGATGCTGGCGGCGCTGTTCGCGGGCGGCCACGTGCTCCTGGAAGACGTGCCGGGCACGGGCAAAACGCTGCTGGCCAAGGCGCTGGCCCGGTCGATGGATTGCAGTTTTCAGCGCATCCAGTTTACGCCGGATTTGTTGCCTTCCGATGTAAGCGGCATCAATTTCTTCAACCAGAAAACCGGCGAGTTCGAATTCCGCCCGGGGCCGCTGTTTGCCAACATCGTGCTGGCGGATGAAATCAACCGGGCGACGCCGCGCACCCAGTCGAGCCTGCTCGAAAGCATGCAGGAGCGGCAGGTGAGCATCGACGGGGTCACCCGAAAACTGGACGAGCCGTTCCTTGTATTGGCCACGCAAAATCCGATCGACAACCAGGGCACGTTCCCGCTGCCGGAAGCCCAGCTCGACCGGTTCATGATGAAAATCGCGATGGGCTATCCGGACACGGAAGAAGGTGTGCGCATTCTGGAGCGCTTCCGCGCGATGAGCCCGTACGAGGAACTCGAGCCGGTGGCGAGCCGGGAGGAAATCATCGAGGGGCAGAAGCGGGTGCCCGAGGTGAAGGTGAGCGAAGACCTGATGCGCTATATCGTTCACATCGCGGAGGAAAGCCGGCGGCACCCCGAGGTGGCCCTCGGCATCAGCCCGCGGGGAACGCAGGCGCTGCTGCGCGTATCCCAGGCCTGGGCGATGCTTCACGGCCGGGATTACGTGCTGCCGGACGACATCAAGGAGATGGCCGGTCCGGTGCTTGCCCACCGGCTGCTTCTCAAAACCCGGCTGCGGGCTTCGGAAGGGCAGGAAGAAGCCGTGCTCGGCCGCATCCTGGCGAACGTGCCGGTGCCGGCGGAATCGGGCGTCGGGCCGGTGTGAGCCGATGTCGATCTTCGTTTTGTTGCTGGTGACGGGGCTCGCAGTCGGGCTGCAGGCGGCGGTGTTCGGGTTGAACGGCGTGTCGCGCATCCGCTATACCCGCCAGTTTCAGGTGCCGGAATGCTACGCGGGGGATACGATCGAACTGGTGGAAGTGATTGAAAATCACAAATGGCTGCCGGTGCCGTGGATTCGCGTGGAGTCGATGATCGACGCGGCGCTCCGTTTCCGGACGGAGGAAGCGGTCCATATCGACGAGGGGCGGAAAACCCAATACCACAAAAGCCTGTTCACCCTCGGCCCGTATCGCCGCATTCGCCGCCGGCACAAAATCACGTGCGTGAGGCGGGGCGTCTACCGGCTGTCCGGCGTGACGGTGACCGCCGGGGATCTGTTCGGCATGGTCGAACGCACGCGGCGGTATCCGGTGGAGGCGGAACTTGTGGTCTATCCGCAGGTCACGGCGCTGGACGACGTTCCGCTGCCGCATCACGGCTGGCAGGGGGATGTCACCGTGCGGCGCTGGCTGGTGGACGATCCGTTCACGGTGGCCGGCGTGCGCGATTACCGCAGCGGGGACCCGATGAAGTCGATCCATTGGAAGGCGACGGCCAGGACGGGATCGCTGCAGGTGTACCGGCGGGAATTTACGGCGGAGCGGCGGCTGATGGTGATGCTCAACGTGGAAGACCGGGAGACGACGAGGGATGTGGTGCATCACGAGGACTTGATCGAGCGGGGCATTTCGTATGCGGCCACCCTCGTGTCGGATGCGATTCGCCGCGGCGTACCCGCGGGATTCGGCCACAACGGTTACCGCAAGGAACGTGCCGACGGTGCGGAACGGACGGGCGGCTTGCTCGGCCAGGCGCGGGGCGGCGCCGGGCGCACGAATGGCGGTGCGGGGGTACGGTCCGGCAGCGAGAATCGCCGGGCGGAAGATGCCCGGACGGCCGGGAGCGACCGGACGGACGACGCCCGCATGCCCGCGGGGGTCGGCCGCGTGCCGGCCGGCGGCGGCCGCGAGCACCTGATGGCCATCCTGGAAGAAATGGCGCGGATCGAACTCCGGTGCCGCATGCTGTTCCATGATTTTCTGGAAGACGATTGCCGGGCGGCGGACGAAAAGCGGGATTACGTGCTGATTACGGCCCACTTGTCGGAACCGCTCCGGGAGCGGATCCGCCGGCTCGAGGAAGCGGGACACAGCGTGCAGGTGCTGCATCTGGAACGGGAAGCGGAGGAGGTGCCGGCATGACCGGATCCCGGATTCGCCATGTGTTGTCGCTCGTCGTCCGCACGGCTGTCATGTACCTCTGCTATTTTCCTTTGGTGATCATCGTCGCCCATTTCGTGCTGGACGGCCGTGTTCCGCCGCTCTTTGCGCTTCTTTTTGCCGGATCGTGCATCGGCATCGTGATCGGCCTTGTTCCGATGAAAGTATGGCTCGAAGTGCTGATCGGCCTCCTGTTGTCCGGCGCGGCCGTATACGCCTTGTTCGGCCTGAGCGTACGATCCGTTTTCATGTTCATCCTGCTGTACGGCGTCATTCATCTTGGCATGCGAAGCGCGCAATACAGCCCGGAAGACGGATTGCCTTCCCGCGTGCTGGCCCTCGGACTCGCCGTCTGGCTGCTGTTTCCGATTTTGTACCGGTTGGATCCGGTTTTCCGGGAGCAGGCCCCGTTGCATTTTGCCTTCGCCATCGCAGCCGTGGCCGCCGCGCTGATGCTGCTGAACCGGTCGCAGCTGGCCGCCGCCAATCTGCAGGATCGAACGGGGCCGGGCGGCATCTCGCCGGACATCCGTTTGAAAAATGCCCTTTATGCGATCGGGATGATCGCCGCGATCGTGGCCGTGGCCAATCTCGAGGCGATTTCCGCCGGGCTTGCCGCCCTTGGAAAGGCCGTCAAAGCCTGGCTGATCCGGCTCATCCGGCTGATTCCGGAGCAGGAGGAAACCGTCCCGGAGCCCTCCCTGCCGGGCGGAATGCCGCCGTTGCCGATTGACGACGGCCCCCGGGAACCTTCGCCATTTTGGGAAATGTTGCAGGAGATCGTGATCCGGATCGTCTGGGTCGTGGGCATCCTCGGGCTGCTCGGTTTGATCGGATACGGGATCGTCACCTGGCTTTATCCGCAGCTCCGGCGGCTGATCGCAGGGCTGAACCGCGAACGCGAGCCGAATTTCGATTACCTGGACGAGACGGAAAAACTGGAGACGCCGGATTTGCGCTCCGCGTTGCGAAGGACGGTCGGCCGCATCCGACTGGGGAGGCCGGCGCTGCCGGAAGACGGGCGGGAGCGGGTGCGCATGCGCTATCGGATGATGCTCGGGGAAGCCGCCAGGGACGGGATCGAACCCGCCGCCGCGCTGACCCCCGCGGAAACGGCGGACCGGCTGGCGGCCGAAGGATGGCGCAAACGGCCGGCGGCGCTTCTCGTGAAGCTGTACAACCCCGTCCGGTACGGCGGCAAAGACGTCGATCCGAAGGAGCTGGCCGAACTGGAGCAGGCGTGGGACAACGGGCGGGCGCGGAAATGACGGCGGTCGGCAAGCCTGTCAATCGAACATCTTTTTTCGATAATCCGTCGGCGAAAGGCCGACGTTTTTTTTGAACACCTTGCTGAAATATTTCTCGTCCCGGTAACCGGTCATCTCCGCGACTTCCGCGATGCGCAGTTCGGGGTTTTCAAGCAGCTGCCGCGCTTTCCCGAGACGGATGCGCGTGATGTAGTCGGACAGGTTTTCGTTCAGCTCCTGCTTGAATTTGCGCGAGATGTACTCGCGGCTCAGGAAAAAGCGCTCGGCGATGTGCTGCAGGGAAATGTCCTCGTGGTAATGGCGCTCGATATAGTCCACGATGTCGGGAATGATGTTGCGTTCCCGCTGGGCCAGTTTCGCCAGCATGGCCGACAGGCGGAGCAGGTCCCGCGTGACCGTTTCCTTGAGCAGGGGCAGGGACAACGTGCCGTTTTCGTCCAGCGGGAGAATGATGGCGTCCTCCTCCTTCGGCGCGAAAGCGGCCGCCGTTTCGCCGTCCGGGACGAGTTCGTCCAGCAGGCGGGACTTGAAGACGGCGTATTCATGGTTCCACAGTTCGAGCTGCTCCACCGTGACGGCGGACAGCGGCTCGAGGGAAGCAATCCAGCGGCTCACGGCGTCTCGGACGAGGGATTCCTGGCGCCCGGCGAGAGCGGCGCGGAACTCGGCTTCATGGCGATTGAAGGGAAGCGGCGTGATGCGCGGGGCGCCCGAGGCGTCGTATTCGAGGATGCGGCCCGCCGCCTGCAGCAGGTTTCGCCGTTTCAGGGCGGCTGCGGCCTCCCGGTAGGATCCGCGCAGGTTTTCCGGAAACCGTGCGGCGGAACCGAGCCCGGCGTCCAGCGCGCATCCGAGCGTGCGGCGGATGCCGTCGTTGATGCTGCGCACGCGGTCCGCCAGCGTGTCGGCCCTGTGCCAACAAACGAGGACGAGCTCGGTTTGGCTGTTCCAGTTGCGGAACGCATAGCCGCACCCGTCCTGCCGCAAAAATTCGTTGGCGATGTTGCCCAGCGTGAAAAACAGCAAATCCGGACTTCCGGCAAATTTGTTCCGGACGGCCAGTGGCATCGTGTCCGTGCTCATGACCGCGACCCGCGCCTGTCCGGGGATTGCCGCCAGACGGAATTCCCGCCCGAAATTCGCGGGAATGGCGGGGGATACGCCCGTTTCCTGGATCAGGCCGGAGAAAAATTTGTCCCAGTAGACCGGTTTGATCTGGTTGATTTCGATCGTCCGGATCTGGTCCTTCAGGCGGGCTTCGTATTCCCGCTTCCAGCTCTGCACCGCTTTCTCCATCGCCGCGTTGAGTTCTTCGGGATCGATCGGCTTCAAAATGTAATCCATGCCGCCGTATTTCACCGTGTAACGCACGAAGTCGAAGTCGTCGTGTCCGCTGACGACGATCGTTTTGCACGACGGGTGATTGAGGTGAATCCATTCCAGCAGTTCCACGCCGTTCTTGATCGGCATGCGCATGTCGGTGAAGACGATTTCCGGCTTCTCCTCCTCCAGGATGCGGATGGCCGTTTCGCCTTCCGGCGCTTCCCGGATTTCCCCGATGCCGTATTTGTCCCAGTCTATCAACATCCGGATGGCGTCCCGCACGTGTTTCTCGTCGTCAACGATCAAGGCTTTCATGGGCGATGGGCGCTCCTTTCGTCAGCGGAATCGACAGGATCACGTCAAGCCCGCCCGCCGGGCGGACGAGCAGCCTGAGCCTGGCCTGCTCGCTGAAATACAGCCGCAGCCTGGACAAAATGTTGTACAACCCGATGCCTTCCTCAAACCTGCCTTCCGCCTCGAACGGATTGGCGCCGCGGTCCAGCATCGCCTGCAGGCGCTCCCTCGTTTCGTCCCCGATGCCGACGCCGTTGTCGCCGACCCGGATTTCCAGCACGCCCGGCTCCGCCATCCGGCAGGCGATTTCGACCACCCACGGGCCTTTCGTGTCCGGAAATCCGTGCTTGAACACGTTCTCCACGATCGGTTGCAGGATCATTTTCGGCACCTGGACGGACAGCGCCTGTTCGTCGGCGGCGATATTGAAGGTCAAATTTTCGTCAAAACGTTGCCGCTGCAGCTCCAGGTACGATCGTACGTAGTCGAGTTCGGCGGACAGCGGGACGCTCGTGCCGTCGGCTTTCATGTGGTAGCGCATCATTTTGCCGAGGGAGGAGATGAGCGAATACATTTTGCGGTCCCCGTGCTGCAGCGCCAGCGTGCCGATGGATTGCAGGGCGTTGTTCATGAAATGCGGGTTGACCTGCGCCTGCAGCGCCTTCAGCTGGTTCGTCTTGTTGGCGAGCTCGAGCCGGTATTCCCGGGTAATGAGCTGGTCGAGCCGCTGCATCAGCTGATGGAACCGTTTGGCCAAAATGCCGATTTCGTCGTTGCGATTGACGTCGATGTCCGCGTCCAGCCGGCCGCTCTCGATTTTGTTGATGTAGCGGATCAGCTGCTTGATCGGATTCGTGAACCGGACGGAAATGTAGACGGTGGCGATGACCGACAAAATCAGGAAAAAGGAAACGACGAGGCTGTTGATCATCGTGATCCGGCGGGCGTCTTCGTACAGCGACTCGTACGGAATCCGCTTGACGAGCGTCCATTCCATCCAGGGCGTGACGATCCGCTCGTAGATGTGGATGCCGCTGAACCGATCGTCCTTGTAGTGGTAATTGCTTTGCGGCTCGCCCGCGTTCAGGATGCCGGCTACCCATTCGTTCGTTTCCGCATCCGCACCATCGTTCAAGGGTGAAGCCGGTGCATAGATGAAATTGCCCCGGTCATCGACGATGTACAGTTCCTCGTTCCCGGGGGTGTACAACTGCCCGCCCAGCTCCCGGATCGTGTCGGTTTTGACGTCGAGGGTGATGAACCCGAGGCTGTCGGCATTCGGGATGTCCGTGATTTTGCGGTGAAACGAAAATACTTCCCGTTCGATGTGATACAGGAATTTCGGCCTGCCGATCCCGTATTCGCGGCTCGGATGGGCGGGATCGATCCGCACGTCCCGGTCCTGCCCCAATTCCGGGTCGTACGTCTGCCCGGGGGCGTTGCGGAGCAAATTGTTGGCAAACCGGAATGACGTGTCGGTGACGGAGGAATACAGAAAAATTTGCTCGATATCCTTGGCGGAGTTGGCGATGAACTGGAGGTTGCGGTACATTTCCCGTTCTTCCAGCCAGGAGTGGTTGTTCTTCTGGATCAGCTGGAACAGGCTGCTTTCATCGGACAGGTCGTTGTAGATGAGCAGGGTCGCCTCGTTGATCCGCTCCATGTAGTTTTGGATGTTGATGGCTCCCTGGTGGATCAGGTTCGAGTTTTCCCGGATGTAGTCGGACTTGATGGATTCCTTCGTGTACTGGTACGTGATCAGGATGGAGATGGAGATCGGCAAAATGACGGATACGAGCAGAAAGGCGATCAGCTTGTTGCGCAACCGGTTCATCCGCCATGCCTTCATGCCTTCCACCGCCTCTCCCCTCATGAAATCGATTTCATTATACATGTCGAATCCGGCCGGTCGTCAACCTTGTGCGGCCACGTCAATAAATTCCACCTCATTCATCATCATATTCCGTGTCTTTCCGGGCTCGTCCTTCCCTATACTGGCATTGAAGTCACAGACATTCGCACCGGTTCCGGGAGGTGAACGAACTTGCGAACGAAACGTCTGTCGGAAGCGGCCCAGCAGCTGGTGTTTGTCGGACCGGCGATGCTGGTTTTCGGCATTGTCGTTCTCGCGCCGTTTTTCATGAGTTTCTACTACAGCCTGACGCAATGGAACGGCGTCACGAGCGAGGTGAAGTGGGTCGGCCTGGACAACTTTGCATACATCCTGACTTCGGATGAAGGATTCCGCACGTCCTTCTGGTTCACGACGCGCTACACGGTGGCGGCGGTTCTCGGCTCCAACCTGCTCGGATTTGCGCTCGCCCTCGTGCTGACGCTTCCCCTGAAAAGCCGCAACGTGCTCCGCACCGTCTTTTTCCTGCCGAACATCATTGCAGGACTCTTGCTCGGGTTTATCTGGCAGTTCATTTTCGTGAAGGGATTTGCCGCCATCGGGCAATGGACGGGGCTCGCCTTTTTCAACCTGCCCTGGCTCGGCACGGCGTCCACCGCGTTCTGGGGGATGGTGATCGTCAGCGTCTGGCAAATGGCCGGGTACCTGATGGTCATCTACATTGCGGCGATCATCAACGTGCCGAAGGATTTGCTGGAAGCGGCCAAAATCGACGGGGCCAACCGGTTCCACATGCTGAAAAGCGTCATCGTCCCGCTCGTCATGCCCGCGTTTACCGTCTGCCTGTTTCTTGCCATCTCCTGGTCGTTCAAGGTGTTTGACCTGAACCTTTCGCTGACGAAGGGCGGTCCGTTCGGGTCGACGGAATCCGTCGCGCTCAACATTTACGATGAAGCGTTCCAGAACAACCGTTACGGCCTCGGCACGGCCAAGGCGCTGGTCTTCTTCGTGATCGTCGCCGCGGTGACGAGCCTGCAGGTTTACTTCACGAAACGGAAGGAGGTCGAATCGTAATGGAGGAGACGCGGTACCGGGGCGGGCTGCTGCTGCTGGAAATCGTCGTGATCTTGTTTGCCGTCTTGTACTTCGTGCCTTTTTATTTCGTGCTGGTCAATTCGGTCAAAAGTTTCGGCGACGTGATGCGCAATACGGCGGGCTGGCCGGAAGTGTTCATGTGGAGCAACTACGCGCGGGTATGGGAGATCATGCGTTATCCGCTGGCGTTTTTCAATTCCCTGTTCATCACGGTTTTGGCCAACGCCGGGCTCGTGGTCATCAGCGCGATGGCCGCCCACCGCATCCTGCGGAAACCGACGCGGCTGAACAAACTGCTGTTTGCGCTGTTCGTCGCCGCCATGGTCATTCCGTTCCAGTCGATCATGATTCCCCTGGTCAAGGTGGTTTCCGGCCTGGGGATGATGGACAGCCGGCTCGGCCTCATCTTCTGCTACTTCGGCTTCGGCGTTTCACTGAACCTGTTCCTGTATCACGGCTTCATGAAATCGATTCCGCTGGAAATCGAGGAAGCGGCCGTCGTGGACGGATGCACGCCGTACGGCGTTTTCTGGCGGATCGTTTTCCCGCTGCTCAAGCCGATGACGATCACGGTGCTCATTTTGAACAGCCTGTGGATCTGGAACGACTTCCTGCTGCCGTCGCTTGTGCTGCACCGTCCCGAAATTCGCACGATCCCGCTGCAAACCTATGCCTTCTTCGGACAGTATACGAAACAGTGGGATTTGGCGCTGGCCGGGCTCGTGCTTGGCGTGGCGCCGATGGTGGCGTTTTTCCTGGCGATGCAGAAGCACATCATTGCCGGTATTTCCGCCGGCGCGGTGAAAGGGTAAGATGGTAGGTATCCGTGCGTTTGCGGAGGCGGTTCCGGGGGATCCGCATCCTGTGCACATCTCCGTTGCGCATGGGTGTGACAAGAAGTTCCACCTTTTTGTTCAAAAAATTCAGTTTTGTTGAAAATGTGGTTTTTCATACAATCGGCTTGCAACGAATCATGAGGGAGGTCAAACTAGCGATGAAAAAAAGGGTTCTGACGGTTTGGCTCTGCTTGCTTGCCTTCCTGCTCGTCGTTTCGGCGTGCGGCGGCAACAGCGGAACCAGCGGCAACACTGGAGGCAGCAACACGTCTGCCACGGCCGGCGGGGGCTCCTCCCAGTCGGGCGGCAGCAATTCGGGCGGCGGAAGCGCACCGGCGAAGGTCAAAATTTTCAACTTCAAAGTGGAAATCGTCGAACAACTGGACGCCATTGTGAAAGAATTCGAAAGCGAGCATCCCGACATCGACATCGAAGTGGAAACGGTGGGCGGCGGTGCGGACTACAGCGCGACGCTCAAGGCCAAATTCAACTCCGGCGATTATCCGGACATCTTCTTCAACGGCGGATTCAGCGAACTCGATTTGTGGATCGAGCATTTGGAAGATTTGACGGACGAACCGTGGGTGGCCGATCTCGTGGATGCGGCCAAACCCCCGATGACGAAAGACGGCCGGATTTACGGCATGCCGATGAACCTGGAAGGTTACGGTTTCCTGTACAACAAGGAGCTGTTCGCCCAGGCCGGCATCACCGAAGCGCCGAAGACGCTGGATGAGCTGCGCAATGCGGCCCAGAAGCTGAAAGACGCTGGCATCACCCCGTTCGTCAACGGCTACGCGGAATGGTGGGTGCTGGGCAACCATCTGGCCAACATCGCCTTCGCCCGTCAACCGGATCCGGCAGCCTTCATCCAGGGGCTGTACAACGGAACGGAAAAAATTCCGGGCAACGAAGTGTTCAACCAGTGGGTGGACCTGATCGACCTGACGCTGGAATTCGGCAATTCGAACCCGCTGCAAACGGACTACAACTCGCAGGTGACCGAATTCGCCGTCGGCAACGCGGCCATGACCCAACAAGGCAACTGGACGCAAGTGGCCGTCCTGCAAACGAATCCGGACATCCAGCACGGTTTCCTGCCGATGCCGATCAACAACAACGCGGCGGACATGGACAAACTGGCCGTCGGCGTGCCGAACAACTGGGTCGTGTACAACAAATCGCCGGTGAAGGAACAGGCAAAAACGTTCCTGAACTGGATGGTATCGTCCGACGTCGGCCGCCGCTACCTGGTGGAAGAATTCAAGTTCATCCCGGCCTTCAAGAGCATCGAAGCGGACGAATCGGTTCTCGGGCCGATGGCGGCGGACATCATCCGCTACAGCAAGGAAGGCAAGACGCTGACGTGGAACTGGTTCTCCTTCCCGAACGGCGAAGCGACCAGCAACAAGTTCAGCGACGTGATGCAGAAGTATATCGGCGGTCAGTCCACGCGGGATCAATTGCTGCAAGACATGCAGGCCGCGTGGGAAGAAATGATGCGATAAGCGTCCATCCGCAAGCCGGGCGAAATTCCCGCCGGCGGACGGAAACGGCGCACAGGCCGGGTGGCATCGTCGGGAGATGGTGTCCCCCGGCTTCGTTTTGCATGCAGCTTCAGGCCGCATTTCGAAATCCGGCAACCGCGATCGACGATGTCGGCCGGTTCGGGAGATGTGATGTACAACATGCAGTTCGGGCAGGGGTTAAGCTTCAATTTTTGCGGCATCCTTTTTGCATACGGTAGGGGGGTATGGTATAATCAAAGAAAGCATGGGAGGTGAATCGTCGGTGGCGGAACATGAACACGCCGGACATCCGCGGCGAAGCCATCATTCGGAGAAAACGAAGGCGAACCTGATCGCCCGCCTGAACCGGATCGAAGGCCAGATTCGCGGCATAAAAGGCATGATCGAGAAAGATACTTACTGCGACGATGTGCTGAACCAGATCGCGGCCACCCAGGCGGCGCTGAACGGCGTCAGCAAACTGCTCCTGGAAGGGCACATGCGGTCGTGCGTCGTCGAACGGATCAACGAAGGCGACCATGACGTCATCGACGAACTTTTGGTCACGCTGCAAAAACTCATGCGGAATTGATCCCATGCGAAAACACGGGAATCGAAACGGAAGACGAAGATTTGCGCATTTGAACATCCGACATGGAGGCGATTGCGAATGGCAACCCTTACCCTGCAAGTAGAAGGCATGAGCTGCAATCATTGCGTGAACGCGGTGGAAACGGCCCTGAAGGAAATCGGGGCAAGCGGCAAGGTCGATCTGGCGGCCAGGAAGGTGGAAGTGACGTACGACGAAACGAGTCTGAACGCGGACAAGATCAAGGAAGCGATCGAAGAACAGGGGTATGACGTGATCGGTACGCTGTAACGGGTGAAGGGCGGCGAGGCGGGAAAGCGTCGTTGCCTTTTTTTTGGCCGGCGGCCATGGCAAGCGCTGATCGGGGAAACTTGCGATCTGGATCGGGTGCGCATGTTGCGCCTTCGTTGGTTGCGAGATTCTCCGACGGTTCGGGGGAGAAATGCCGGCACCCGGCGGACGCGGGTTCGGGCCGTGAGTGACAGATTCCCGGTGCGAACGAAAGGGAAGGGATGGAGATGGCACACAAACAGGCAACGCTGCAAATCACCGGCATGACGTGCGCGGCGTGTTCGGCCCGGATTGAAAAAGGGCTGAGCCGCATGGAAGGCGTCATCAGCGCGAACGTCAACCTGGCCATGGAGACGGCGAGCGTCACGTTCACGGACGGGCTGACGGTGGATGACCTGATCCGGAAGATCGAAAAACTCGGGTACGGCGCAGCCGTCAAGGCGACGGAGGAAGAAAGGGAGAAGCGCAAGAAGGACGAGATCGCCCGCCAGAAACGGATCTTCTGGACGAGTTGCGCGCTGTCTTTGCCGCTCCTGTGGGCGATGGCCGGGCATTTTGCCTTCCTGGCGTTCATTCCCGTACCCGGTTTGTTCTTGAATCCGTGGATTCAGCTGGCGCTGGCGGCGCCGGTGCAGTTCGTGATCGGCAGCCGGTTCTACGTCGGGGCGTTCAAGGCGCTCCGGAACGGCAGCGCCAACATGGACGTGCTGGTGGCGCTGGGCACGAGCGCGGCGTTTTTCTACAGCCTGTATTTGACGCTGGATTGGGCGTTTGCCGCGGGCGGGCACGGCATGGGGGACATGCCGGAACTGTACTACGAGACGAGCGCCATCCTGATCACCCTGATTTTGCTCGGCAAACTGCTGGAGGCGCTGGCCAAGGGGCGCACGGGGGAAGCGATCAAGGCGCTCATGGGATTGCAGGCGAAGACGGCGACGGTGATCCGCGACGGTGCGGAACAGGTGGTGCCGGCGGACAACGTGCGGGTCGGCGACATCGTGCTCGTGAAGCCCGGCGAGAAAGTGCCCGTGGACGGCATCGTGACGGAAGGCTTTTCGGCGGTGGATGAGTCGATGTTGACCGGTGAGAGCATTCCCGTGGAAAAAAAGGCCGGGGACCGGGTCATCGGCGCAACGATCAACAAAACCGGCAGTTTCCGTTTCCGCGCCACGCAAGTCGGCCGGGATACGGTGCTGGCGCAAATCGTCCGCACGGTGGAGGAAGCGCAAGGATCGAAGGCGCCGATCCAGCGGGTGGCGGACCAAATATCGGGCATCTTCGTGCCGATCGTGGTGGTTATCGCCGCGGTGACGTTCCTCGTCTGGCTGCTCGCCGTGGATCCGTGGAATGTCGCCGCGGCGCTGAAGAGCGCCATCGCCGTGCTGGTCATCGCCTGCCCGTGCGCCCTCGGGCTTGCCACGCCGACGTCGATCATGGCCGGCAGCGGCCGGGCGGCGGAGTCCGGCATCCTGTTCAAGGGCGGGGAACACCTGGAGACGACCCATCAGCTGACGGCGATTTTGCTGGATAAGACGGGCACGATCACGAAGGGCAAGCCGGAATTGACGGATGTGTTCGCGGCGGAAGGCGTCGTGGGACAAGACGGGTTGCTTGCGCTGGCCGCATCGGCGGAACGGCTTTCGGAGCATCCGCTGGCGGAAGCCATCGTGGCGGGCGCCCGGGCGCGGGGAATTGCCCTGGCGGATCCGGAACGCTTTGAAGCGATCCCCGGTTACGGCGTCTTCGCCGTCGTTGGCGGCAAGGAAGTGCTCGTCGGCACCCGTCGGCTGATGGAGAAGCATGATGTGGACATCGACGGAGCGGAAGCCGTTCTTGCGGCATTGGAGGAAGAAGGCAAGACGGCAATGCTCGCGGCCGTCGACCGGACATACGCCGGCATCGTCGCCGTCGCCGATACCGTCAAGGACACATCGGCGCAGGCGATTCGCGATCTGAAGGCGATGGGGCTTGCCGTCATGATGATCACCGGCGACAACCGCCGGACAGCGGAAGCGATCGGCCGGCAGGTCGGCGTCGATCGGGTGCTGGCGGAAGTGCTGCCCGAAGGCAAGGCGGACGCGGTGCGGCGGCTGCAGGCGGAAGGCTGGAAAGTCGGCATGGTCGGCGACGGCATCAACGACGCACCGGCCCTGGCCGCGGCGGACATCGGCATGGCGGTGGGCACCGGCACGGACGTGGCCATCGAAGCCGCCGACGTGACCCTCATGCGCGGCGACCTTACGGCCATTGCGGATGCCATCCGCATGAGCCGGCTGACGATGAAAAACATCCGGCAAAACCTGTTTTGGGCGCTTGCCTACAATTCCCTCGGCATTCCGGTTGCCGCCTGCGGGTTGCTTGCGCCCTGGCTGGCCGGAGCTGCCATGGCCCTCAGTTCCGTGTCGGTCGTCACCAACGCGCTGAGGCTCCAGCGGGTGCGGTTGTGAGATTTTTTCAAATGCCTCGGTGAAAGACGCCATGACCGGAGCATTCCGCAGCGGACAAGCCGTCATCCGGAAATCGCGAGGCAGCCGGCCGCCGGGGGATCCCCGTCAATACCCGGAAGCCAAGTCTTTACACTTGCGGATGATGCGTGCTATAGTTCTAAAAAAATTGGATGGCCTGCAATCGGCGTGAGGCAAACGTCGCATTTTGCAAAACATGTCATGCCAGGCATGATTCTTGATGAAACTGCCAGCGAGGAGTGGAGAAGATGCTCAACAGCCGGCAGCAACTGATGTTGTCTCGTCTGGTCGAAGAACGCAACTATATCACCGTGTCCCGGTTTGCAGAGGAATTCGGCATCTCTCCCCGGACGGTCCGGCACGATTTGCTGAACATCGAAGCGTGGCTTTGCGCCAACCGGATCGAACTGAAACGCGACCGCAGGCAAGGGATCATGGTGAACGCGGACGAATCGGAAAAGCAAAGAATCATCGGGTTGCTCAACCGAAGGCCGGAATATGTGGACCCGGAATTGCGCATCCAATTGTTGCTCAAACGGCTGTTGACGCAATCCGAAGCCGTTTTTGAAGAGATTCTCGAAGAGTTCATGATCAGCCGAAATACGTTGTTGGCCGACGTGCAGGAGATGAAAAAGCGGCTTGCCCCGCGGGGATTGAAACTGATCCGGGAACGGGGCAGGATGCGAATCGACGGAAGCGAACGGCAAAAGCGGAAGGCGTATTTGGACCTGTTGCGCACCGACATCCCCGAGGAACGAATCTTGCACTACGTTGCGGACAAGCGGAAGGGAAGAATGGGCGAATGGTTGTGGAATACGTGGTTCCAGGCCGAAGACGCCCATTTTTTGTTTGAGTTGACAATGAAAATGGAACACCATTTGAACATGCAATTTACCGATGTCGGGCGGTCCGCGTTGATCCTGCACCTGTTGATGGCCATGGAGCGGCTCCGGAACGACAACGCCATTCGCATGGACGGGGAGTTGTTGCAGGAACTGGGGGGAACGAAAGAGTTTGCCTGGGTCGTGCAAAACATCAAAGCGGATCTCGAACGCCATTTCGGCGTGATCGTGCCGGAGGATGAAATCGGGTATATCACCCAGCATATTTTGGGCGCACAAAAAAAGCAGGAAGACACGGACGAACATTCCCTGTACGCCCGACTTGCCAGGCAAATCGTCATGCGGACCGAACAACGGCTGGGTTTTTCCCTGCAGCGCGTCGAGCAAATCGTGCAAGGGCTTGCCATTCATCTGAAGCCGGCGATGTACCGGGCCAAATTTCATCTGGAAACGAGAAATCCGCTTCTCGGCCAGCTTGAACGGGAATACGGCCCTTTGCTCGATTTGATCGGCAACATTGTCGATGAGGTGATGGAACCCCATCGGATTCATTTCGGCCGGGATGAAATCGGTTACATCCTCATCCACATCGGCAGCGGATTGCCGGAACGGATTCCGCCGATCCGCAGGAAAAGAGTGGCCATCGTGTGCAGTTCCGGCCTTGGCACGTCGGCGATCTTGCGCAAAAAAATGGAAGCGCTTTATCCGCAGGTTGTGATTGTCGGGGAATATTCGTTCGTGGAAGCCCGGAAGCTGACGCCGGAACAGGCGGATGCGGTGTTGACGATGCTGGATCTTGGGGGGGACATGCGGATTCCGTGGCTGAAGGTGTCTCCGCTTCTGCCGCCACCCGACCGGGAGCGGGTCGGCGCCTTTCTCGGAACGAGCCCCCAGCCCGACGCGGCGGAAGCGGATGCGCTCCAGTGGGTCAACCGGATTCTCGATGTCGTGGAACGGCATGCACAGATCAGGAACCGGGATTTGCTCCTGAAGGACATTCTGCAACTGCAATGGGGAACTCCGGCGGCCGGAACCGGCAAGCGGCTGACGGAATTGCTTCCGGTTTCGTCCATCTTGCTGCAGCTTCCCGCCATGGGATGGGAAGAAGCGATCCGCACGGGCAACCGGTCGCTCAGGGAGCGGGGTTTGACCGAGCAACGGTATGAAGAAAAGTTGGTCGACATGGTCCGGACCGGCAAGCATCATTTCATCATCGACGAGGGGATCGCCTATCCCCATGCCTCAACGGAAGACGGTGTACGGGGGACGGGATTTTGCCTGATGACGTTCGAACGGCCGATCGATTTCGGGTCTCCCGGCCCACCGGTTTGGCTGATGATCATTCAGGCGGCGGTCGACAAGCAGCAACATGCGGCGGCGCTGTCGACGTTGCTCAGCGTTTTCAATGACAAGGAATGGATGGCATGGCTGCGCCGGGTTTCATCTCCGGAAGAGGTTTGGAATCGTCTGCGCTTGAGGGAGGACAAATGAGAAAGATTTTGGTTGTTTGTTCAAGCGGCCTTGGCACAAGCCTGATGATCCGGTTGAATCTGGAGTCGATTCTCCGCGAAATGGGCATGCAGGTGAACGTGGAACATGCGGACGCATCCTCCATTTCCTATCATCAGGCGGATTTGGTCATCGGCGCACGGCAAATCGTCGAATCCCTGGCGGAGAGAATCGGCGCAGAAGCGCTCGGGCTGGCCAGCATCACGGACAGGGAGCATTTGCGGGAGCGCCTGCTCGCCAGCTCGTTCTACCAACGCTGGGCCGCAAGGGAATGAGGAGGGGATCGCGTGTCGCTTTCGCAAATCATGAACCGGGGATTGTTCGGGGAACCGGCATTTTTGCTCGGCTTCATTGCGCTGGTCGGTCTCATTTTGCGCAAGGAGAGCAAGACGAGAATCATCAGCGGCACCATCAAGGTGATGCTCGGTTACATTTTGCTGCAGATCGGCGCGTCGGCGGCCGGTTCTTCCCTGTCCAACCTGTCGGCACTGTTGCTCAGCAGCTTTCACATCATCGGCATCATTCCCCACAACGAAACGATCACCGCCCTGGCGCAAATCAATTATGGAACCGCCATCGCCTGGATCATGTTGATTGGCATGACCGCCCATCTGGCCATCGCCCGGCTCACCCCGCTCAAATACATTTTTCTTTCGGGGCATCATGTGTTGTTCATGGCTTCCCTGCTGGCGGGAATCCTGGCCGCGTTTCCGATGCCCCGATGGCTCAGCTGCGGCCTCGGCGGTATCTTGCTGGCTGCCTGCATGTCTCTCGCGCCGGCCATTTCCCAGCCCTTCGTGCGCCAGGTGATCGGGGGAAACCGGTTTGCCCTGGCGCATTTCAATGCCGTCGGATACGCGCTGACCGGGCTGATCGCCTCCCTCTTCCGGCCATCCGGCGATCAGGCGGACATGAAGGCACTCCGCAAGATTCAACCGTTTTTTCAGGACCACATTGTCGTTTTTGCGGTTTTTTCCTTCGTCCTGTTTTTTGTCGCCGGCCTCTTCGTGCCGGCCAACGTCATCTCCGAGACGTTCGGCGACCGCCATCTGCTGGTGGTGTCCACCATCCAGGCGGCATGGTTTGCGGCCGGGGTTTACATCATTCTGAGCGGCGTTCGCATGATGCTCACCGAAATCATCCCTCCGTTCCAAAGCATTGCGGAACGGTTTATCCCCGGTTCCATTCCGGCGATGGATGCGCCCGTCCTGTTCACCCATTCGCCCTACTCCGCCATGATCGGATTTCTGCTCAGTTTCACGGGCGGCATTGCGGCGATGGCGCTCCTCAACCTTGTCCAGCATACGGTCATCATTCCGGGCATCATTCCGCACTTTTTCAGCGGCGGGGCGGCCGGGGTGATCGCCTACCGGGTTGGAGGACGGCGCGGTCTCGTCGTTGCCACGGTATTGCACGGATTTCTCATCACGCTTTTGCCGATTTTTCTGATTCCCTTGCTGACCGGCCTCGGATTTATCCGGGCGACCTTCGCCGACAGCGATTTCTCCGTCATCGGCATCATCGTCCATTATGTGCTGAAATGGTTCTTCTGACGGCCTTGCGCATAATTTTTTGCCAAAAGGGATGGCAAAGAATTGGACTTCATTGCCAAATTTCCCGCCGGTAAGATAAAGATATTCCGGTAAGACAAGGGGGAATTTGGCAATGAAAGCAAGGTTTCGCATGTTTGCAATCATCATCTCGCTGATCCTGCTGCTCGCCGCCTGCTCCGGCAACGGCGGAAATCAGGCCGCGACGGGATCGAACGGCCAGGGCGGCGGTTCGAACGCCCAGACGGCAACCTCGGGACAGCAGGGAGGAGCGTCCCAGCCGGCCGGGGAAGAGAAGAAAATTCCCGAAGGCAAGTTGTCCGTCTACATCGCATTCCAGGAAGACCACGCCGTGGAGGCCATCAAGAAATTTACGGAAGACACGGGCATCCCGGCGGAAATGATCCGGATGTCGGCCGGCGAAATTTTGGCGAAAATCCGGGCGGAGCAAAACAACCCGCAAGCCGACATCTGGTACGGCGGTCCCGCGGACACCTTCGTGGCCGCCATGCAGGAAGGCTTGCTCATGCCCTACAAATCGCCTTTGTTTGATTTGATCGACCCGAGATACAAGGACCCCGACGGCCACTGGACCGGCGTCTACCTCGGCGTCATCGGCTTCGCGTCCAACAAGGAATTTTTGGAGAAAAACGGTTTGGAGCCGCCGCGCAAGTGGGAAGACCTGCTCGATCCGCGGCTGAAGGGCCAGATCGTCATGGCCAACCCGGTTTCCTCCGGAACCGCATACACGGCGCTGTATACGATCCTGCAAGTCATGGGCGGCGAAGATCCGGGGTTTGAATATTTGAAAAAGTTGCATCCGCAAATCCAGCAATATACCTCCAGCGGATCGGCCCCCGGCCGGATGGTCGGGATGGGCGAGGCGGGCGTCGGCGTTCTGTTCGCCCACGACGTCGTCAAATACCAGGAGGAAGGCTATGACAGCCTCGTGCTGACGATCCCCGAAGACGGCACCGGTTATGAAATCGGGGGGCTCGCCATCATCAACGGCGCCAAAAACGCCGAACTGGCGAAGTATTTCATCGACTGGGCGCTTGATGTCGGGGCGCAGGAACTCGGCCAGACCGTCGGCAGCTTCCAAAGCCTGACGAATCCGAACGCCAAGCAGCCGGAACAAGCCATCAAAATGACGGATGTCAATCTGGTGGACTACGACACGGTCAAAGCCGGCGAAGCGAGACAGCGGCTGCTTGACCGATGGAACAATGAAGTGATGCAGTAATCGGGCCACGGGCCGGACTTGCATCGCGGGCGGGGAGGCGGGAGCGCTTCCCCGCCTTTTCAAAAAAGGAAGGTGAATGGATGAAACGGTCGAGGATCAAATCGGATCCGTTGCTTGTTGTCAGCATTATCCTTGTCATGCTTTGCCTGCTCGTTTTTATCGCCTATCCGCTTTTCATGATTTTCAAAACCAGCCTGTTCACCACCGGAGGCGCGTTCAGCGTTGAAGGCTACCGGCGGGTTTTTGCCGGCGGCGTCATGGGGAATGCGCTGCGCAATTCGCTGGTGCTGGCTCTCGTCACATCGGTCATTTCCACCGTCATCGCCTACGTGTTTGCGTACACGTTCGCCTATATCCGGGTTCCGCTCAAGCGGCTGTTCAACGCCATCGCGATTCTGCCGATCATCTCTCCGCCCTTCGTGATCGCCCTGTCCGCGATTCTCCTGTTCGGCCGGCAGGGGCTCATCTCCAAAACGCTGCTGGGCATGGAGAACGCCAACATTTACGGCTTCAAAGGGCTTGTGCTCGTGCAGACGCTGACGTTCTTCCCGGTGGCGTTCCTGGCGCTGGCCGGATTGCTCCGTTCCATCAACCCGGCCCTGGAAGAGGCAGCGCAAAACATGGGAGCGGGCAAATGGCGGACGTTCGCCACCGTGACGTTTCCGCTGACGATTCCGGGCATTGCCAATGCCTTTCTGCTCGTTTTCGTGCAGTCGCTCGCCGACTTCGGCAATCCGATGACCATCGGCGGGAACTACACGACGGTTGCCCGGGAGGTGTACCTGCAGGCGATCGGCAGCTATGACATGCAGGCGGGAAGCGCGCTGGCCATGCTGCTCCTTACCCTGACCTTCGTGGTATACGTCCTGCAAAAATATTGGGTCGGCAAAAAAAGCTACGTGACCGTCACCGGAAAACCGATGAACGGAAGGAAAATGATCGAAAAAGGGCCGCTCAAAAACGTCATGTTCACCATTTGCCTGCTGTTGTCCCTTTCCGTCATGGCGTTTTACCTTCTCGTTCCCATCGGTTCGTTCATCAAGCTTTGGGGCATCAACAACAGCTTCACCCTGGACCATTACACGTATGTGTTCTCCATCGGCAAAAAACCGATGTCCGATTCGCTTTATCTGTCTCTCATCGCGACGCCGATTGCCGGCATTCTGGGCATGGTGATCGCCTTCCTGATCGTCCGCAAATCGTTCCCGGGCAAAAGGGTGCTGGAAGTGGTCAGCATGTTTTCCATCGCCGTGCCCGGCACGGTGATCGGGATTTCCTACATTCTCGCCTTCAACCGGGCGCCGCTCGCCCTGACGGGAACGGCGGCCATCATCATCGCGGCCTTCGTGGTCCGGGCGATACCGGTCGGCATCCGGTCGGCGATCGCCGCCTTGCAGCAGATCGACCCATCCATCGAGGAAGCGTCGACGAATCTCGGGGCAAACCAGTTCCAGACGTTCACCAAAGTCGTTCTGCCGATGATCCGTCCGGCGTTTTTCAGCGGGCTCGTGTACGGTTTTGTCAAAAGCATGACGGCGATGAGCGCGGTCATTTTTCTGATCTCCGCCAAATACAACGTCATCACCGCCTCCATTCTCGCCCAGGTGGAGAACGGCCGGATCGGCGTGGCCAGCGCCTATTGCACGATTCTGATCATCGTCATGTCCCTGGCCATTTTGATCCTGAACATTTTGGTGAAGTATGTGGGCAAAGGTTCGCAAGTGGATACGTCGACGCTGATGTAGCCAAATTTTGGGCAAGGAGGAGGGAAAGGTCATGAACGCGAAATCGGTCACCCTTCGCGGAGTATCCAAGGCCTTCATGGATGACAATCAACGTCCGGTGTACGCCGTTTCCAACATCGACCTGCACGTGGAAGCGGGTGAGTTTGTCACGCTGCTGGGCCCGTCCGGTTGCGGAAAGACGACGACGTTGCGGATGATTGCGGGTTTCGAGGAAATCACGGAGGGGGAACTTTATTTCGGAGACGAGAAAGTCAACCACGTGCCCCCGAACAAGCGCAATTGTGCGATGGTGTTTCAGTCCTATGCGCTGTTTCCGCACTTGTCCGTGTTTGACAACGTGGCGTACGGGTTGAAAATCAAAGGGTTGCCCAAGCAGCAAATCGCCGACAAGGTGAACGAGACGCTGGCCGTCATGAATTTGTCCGAACACGGGAGCCGCATGCCGTCGCAATTGTCCGGGGGACAGCAGCAGCGCGTGGCGTTGGCCCGGGCGCTGGTCATGGAAACGGGCATTCTGCTGTTCGACGAACCGCTGTCCAACCTGGATGCGAAATTGCGCCTCGTGATGCGGGACGAAATCCGCCGCATCCAGCAGCAAATCGGCATCACGGTGATCTATGTGACCCATGACCAGGCGGAAGCGATGAGCATCAGCGACAAAATCATCGTGATGAACAAAGGAAAAATCGAGCAGATCGGGACGCCGCAGGAAATTTACCAGCGTCCGGCGACTAAATTTGTCGCGGACTTTATCGGGGTCGCCAACTTTGTGGAAGGCACGATTGTCGGGATCGAAAACGGGAAAGCCCGCATCGACACGGCGATCGGCGTGATCGAGACGGAGGTTGCCGACGGGCGCCGGATTCATGATCAGGTGACCGTCGTGCTGCGGCCGGAATCGATCAAACTGACCTCGACGGCGTCGAATGCGGCTACCGTGGTCAAAAGCGTGTTCATGGGCGATGCCCGGGAATATACCGTGGAAATGGCCGGCTTGACGCTCCAGGTCACGGATCACAACCCGATGGAAAATCCCGCGTACAAAATCGGCGATTTCGTTTCCATCGACATTTCCGGCAAATCGATTCACGTCATCTGACGAATTTTCACGCCCATAAGACGGGGAGGGAGCTGGGGCATGAAACCATTGCGAACATTGGCCGCCTTGTTGTTGCTGATCCTGGCCGTTGCGGGATGCAAGGTGAAGGATCGGGGCTCCCTCGTGATTTATACCGCGGTCTTTCAGGACCATGCCGTCAAAGTGGCGGAAGCGTTCGAGAAAGAAACGGGCATCAAGGTATCCTTCGTCCGCCTTCCGGCCGGGCAGATCCTGGCGAAGGTGCGGGGAGAGCGTGACAATCCGAGCGCCGATGTCTGGCTCGGCGGACCGGCGGACACCTTCGTGCAGGCGAAGAAGGAGGGGCTGGTGGAGCCCTACATTTCCCCGAATGCGCATTTGATCGACGACGTCTACAAAGATGCCGAAGGCTATTGGACCGGCGTCTATGCCGGATCCATCGCCTTCGTATCCAATCAAAAATGGCTGCAGGAAGTCGGGCTTCCGCCGCCGCAATCCTGGTATGATCTGTTGAAACCGCAATACAAAGGAATGGTTTCCATGGCCGATCCGCGTTCGTCGGGTACGGCCTATACGGCTTTTGCCACGTTGGTGCAACTGATGGGGGAAGAAGAAGCGTTTGCCTACATGAAACAGCTGGATGAACAGATCGGCGAATACAAAACGACGGGAAATCTGCCCGGGAGAAGCGTCGGGATGGGGGAAGTGGGCACGGCCATCATGTTTTCGCATGACGGCATCAAATATTACAAAGAAGGATTCCGGGATATCGTCATCACGTTCCCGAATGAGGGCACCGGATTTGAAATCGGCGCGGTAGCCATCATCAAGGGGGCGGTCCACATGGAGGAAGCCAAGATGTTTGTCGATTGGGCGCTGACCAAGCAGGCGCAGGAACTCGGCAAGCAGGTGGGCAATTATCAACTGCTGACCAACAAGGATGCCGTTCCTCCGGAAGAAGCGATCCCGCTGTCGAGTCTGAATGTCATTCCGTACGACCACACATGGGCGGGGGAAAATCGCGAACGATTGCTGCTCCGGTGGGAGAGGGAAGTGCTGAGCCGATAGGTGCCGCGGGAAGAAAGAAGTGCCGAAACCCGTGCGGTCCGCGGGGATCGCGCAGAGCCGGGCCACAAGGCCGCAGGAATGGCGCTACCCGCATTGCCCGGTTGACGTCGCCGATCGACGATAACGGACAATATCGACATGAATTCGTCACAAAATCGACAATTTTTATTGACACTGGAAATGAGACGCACCTATAATGGATTTGTTCAAATTTTGGCCAATAACTGAAAATGAATATGATTCAGCTCCGCGCTGAATCCGGAGCAGATCTGGTAACCAGCCATGTCAATCCGTCAACAGCGTGATGTCGGGAAGACATCGCCGAGCCGTCTGACGGATGGACCATGGCTTTTTTATTTCACACTTCCATCATCATTCGAGGGGGAGGACTCGCACATTGCGGTTGGCAGGAAAAAAGGGATGGTTGATCGGGCTGCTGGCCATCGTTTGCATCGCGGCCATGCCGACGAGTACGATACTGGCCGATGCCCCGCCGGTGAACAGCTGGAAGTTGGTCGCGGATGATGTCACCTCAAATGAGCTCTGGAAGGTGGAGCGGTTCGGCAACCGTTTCATCGCCGTGGGCCAGAACGGGACGATTCTCACGTCGGAAGACGGGGTGAACTGGACCGGCGAAACCGATTTGATCACCGGCAAAATCAATGCGGTCGCATTCGGTACTCCGGGATATGTTGCCGTGGGCGAGTTCGGCGCCGGCTTCGGGAAAATCCTGTTTTCTGAAAGCGGTGACAATTGGGAACCGGTTGATTATGAAGACGGACTCAAGCTCTCGGATATCATCTGGGCGAACAACATGTTCGTGGCGGTGGGCGATCACGGCACAATCCTGACGTCAACGGACGGGAAAAATTGGGAACACAGGAAATATGAAGAAGGAACCCACTTTTTCTCGATTGCCTGGGGGAACAACAAATTCGTGGTGGTGGGCGGTTCCGCCGGGAATCCAGACCGAATCATCACGTCATCGGACGGTGAGAACTGGGGCGCCATCTTGTACGGAACCCAACAAGGTTATTTGCGCTCGGTCACCTGGGCCAACGGCAAGTTTGTGGCCGTGGGTGCCAATGGCAAAGTGCGCACTTCCACGGACGGTGAAAACTGGACCTATCAAAGCTCCAATTTCAACAGTGAATTGTGGGATGTCACCTGGGGAAACAACCAATACATCGCGGTTGGCTCGGGCGGGAACGTGTTGACTTCCCCGGATGGCGTTCAGTGGACCGTCCAGCAGCAGCTCGGGTCGCACACGTTGTACGGCATTTCAGAAGCGGGCGGAAAGTACGTGGCGGTCGGCAGTCTGGGCAGCATTTATTTCGGCTCGTATGCCGTGAACGACTTCCGGGTCGATGATGGTGCTGACGGAGGCGTATCGAGCCGAACCGTGAATTTGGAGTGGACGGCCGGCAACGATCCCGACGCGGAAATCATCATCCAGCAAAAATTGGCGTCGGATGACGACAGCGGCTGGACGGATGCCGAAACGACGACGATCGTGACAGAGAACGGCTCAAGCAGCACGACAATCATCAACCTCGATCCCGATACGGAATACGAGTTCCGCATCAAGATCAACGGGGAATGGTATGACGGGGAAGCTTTCGAGGATCTGTCGAACACGATCACGATACGGACGAAGAAGGAACATACGGTTTCGTTCGACAAGAACGGCGGGGACACCGACGCCAATCCGACCACCAAGACGGTCAAGCACGGCGAAACCGTCGACGCCCTGCCGACGCCTCCGACGAAGGCGGGACATACCTTCGAAGGCTGGAACACGAAGGAGGACGGCACCGGAAACGCGTTCGACGGGGACACGGTTGTGACCGGCAGCGTTACCGTATATGCGCAATGGAAGGCGATCGGGCATACGGTCACCTTCGACAAGAACGGCGGGGACACGGATGCGAATCCGACCACCAAGACGGTCAAGCACGGTGAAACCGTCGACGCCCTGCCGACGCCTCCGACGAAGGCGGGACATACCTTCGAAGGCTGGAACACGAAGGAGGACGGCTTCGGAAACGTGTTCGACGGGGACACGGTTGTGACCGACAGCGTTACCGTATATGCGCAATGGAAGGCGATCGGGCATACGGTCACCTTCGACAAGAACGGCGGCGACACCGACGCCAATCCGACGACCAAGACGGTCAAGCATGGTGAAACCGTCGACGCCCTGCCGACGCCTCCGACGAAGGCGGGACATGCCTTCGAAGGCTGGAACACGATGGAGGACGGCTTCGGAAACGTGTTCGACGGGGACACGGTTGTGACCGACAGCGTTACCGTATATGCGCAATGGAAGGCGATCGGGTATACGGTCACCTTCGAAACGAATGGCGGGTCCCCGGTGGCCAGCGTGACGGCCGAATACGATACCGTCATCGCAAAACCGGCGAATCCGACTCGCCTCCGCTACACATTCAAGGGATGGTTCGCCGATGCCGCGCTGACCACGCCCTGGTCCTTCGCCACGGATACCGTCAAGGGCAACATCACGCTGTATGCCAAATGGGAACGGGATCAGGCAGACGTCCCGCAGGAACCGGCTGAACAGTCCGAACCGAACGAACCGGTCGAATCGGCTGACAACGGCATCGGTTACGAGATCATCGTCAACGGAAACCGGGAAGACCAGTGGGCCCGCGTGGAAGTGACGGAACGGGACGGCAGGGAAATCATCCAGGTGTTCATCGATGAAAAACAGTTCCGGGAGCGGCTGCAGAAAGAGGCGAACGGCTTCAAGGTCGAAGTTCCGATCGAGACGCGTTCCGACATCTCCATCAGCCAGCTGGACGGCGAGCTCGTCCGCATCATGGAACAGAAAGAAGTGGTTTTGCAATTGCAAAACCAGCTCGCCGTCTTCACGATTCCCGCCGAGTCCATCAACATTCTGGCGATTGCGGACCGGTTCGGATCCGTGTCGCAGTTGGAAGACATCAAAGTGGACATCATGATTTCGACGCCGAAGGCGGACATGCTCCGGCTGGCGGAACAGGCCGCAAGCGATGGAGGTTTCACCATCGTCGTGCCGCCCGTCGAATTTACGGTCACGGCTTTTCATGACGGCCAATCGATCGTCGTGGACCGTTACCCCGCCTATGTGGAGCGTTTGATCCGGGTTCCGGAAGGCGTCGATCCGGCGCGCATTACAACGGCCGTCGTGGTGGAACCAAGCGGTGACGTTCGCCACGTGCCGACCGTCGTGACGGTCATCAACGGCGTCTACTATGCGAAGGTCAACAGCCTGACGGACAGCATGTATGCCACCATCTGGAATCCGGTCGAATTTGCCGACGTCCGGGAACACTGGTCGAAGGCGGCAGCCAACGACATGGGCTCGCGGATCGTGGTGTCCGGTACGGAAAACGGCTTGTTCCGTCCCGAAGACGCGATGACCCGCGCGGAGTTCACGGACATGCTCGTACAAGGTTTGGGATTGCGGCCAATTGATGGCGAAAGCGCATTTGCGGACGTTTCCGCAGATGACGGGTATGCAGGCGTCATCCATGCGGCGCTGGCGTATCGGCTGATTGCGGAGAATTCGGACGGAACGTTCCGCCCGAATGAATGGATGACCAGGGAACAGGCGATGGTCCTGATCGCGAACGCCATGGCCCTGACCGGCCTGGACAGGCAGGCGGCGGGAGGATCCCCGGCTGCGGACATTCAGCATTTCCGGGATGCGGCCGCCGTCTCCCGCCAGGCGCTCGAGAGCGTGGCGAAAACGGTCCGTACCGGAATCGTCGTCGGAAGAAACGGCACGGCGCTGGCGCCCGAGGAACCGGTCAAACGGGCGGAGGCCGTCATGATGATCGAGCAGTTGCTGAAAAAATCGGGATTGATTGACTAACTTCATCCTCTTGTTCACGCGGCCTGCCCATGCCTGGGCGGGCCGCTTTTTTGTCCCGTCGTTGTATGCCGCCCGGCGGCGAATTCGATGCCCATTGAAGGAATCGGCGGTGGTCCATCCGTCCGTACCTTGGCCGCAGTCCGGCATATTCATATACAAAGGACATTTTGCCGATGCCAAAGGACGGATGCGAACGATGAGAGAGTTCGGGCGAATCGTGAGCGACTTGAATCAGGGGCTGGACCAGGTGATGGGAACGATCGACCGGATGCAGAAGCTGTATCGTTCGTTTCAGGATTTGATGCCGATCTGGCAGGAATTTTCCGGCTGGCTGCAGCGGCAGCAGATGGCGACGACCAGCATGTCCAGGCCCGTCCGCAGAGCCGGTCCCCCGCGACGCAGGAGAACGGCCCATGTCCGGCGCACAACGGGAAAAGCGAGAAAAAGAAGAAGGATCATCTTTTATCCGTGAGGAGGCGCGGCCTCCTTTTTTTTGGAGTGATTTGTCAAGGAAGGAGATGCGGGAGCAAGGCAGAATGTGTAAACATGGAAAATGTGCCGCCAAGGCGAGTGAGGAGGAGATGACGCATGCGGGACCATGACCGCCTGGCTTCCGAAATTCCGTCCCTGAACGGTTGCCGCCTGACGCCCATTGCCAAAGGATTTTCCGGAGATGCGCTGTTTCGGGTTGAATCCGAAGAAGGCGGCGCCCGTTTGCTTCGGCTGTTCGGGCCGCATGAAACGGGGCGCAAACGGGAAGAATTCGGCATTTTGCGCGAGATGGAGCATCTGGGCGTGAAAAGCCCCCGGCCGCTGGAACTCGGTGAGCGTTCGGCGTACGGCTACATGATCGTTTCCTGGATCGAAGGCAAGGACGCCGAGGAGGCACTGCCCGCATTGCCGCCCGCGGATCAATACCGCATCGGGCTTGAAGCCGGCACGGAACTGAAGAACATGCACCGGCTGCCGGCTCCCGGGAATCTTCCGTCCTGGCATGACAACAAGGCCGCCAAACACGCAAGATACGTGGAGCAATTCCAAGGCTGCGGCATGCGCGTGAACGGAGACGGGCGGATTCTCGCCTTCATCGACCGCAATCTGGCGCTCATGAAGCAACGGCCGAACGGCTTTCAACATGACGACTTTCACCCGGCCAACCTGATCGCGGCGGACGGGCATCTGGCGGGCGTCATCGACTTCAGCCGGTTTGACTGGGGCGATCCCGTGCATGACTTTTTGAAGTTGGGCCTGTTCGGCAGGGAGGTCAGCGTTCCTTATTGCATCGGGCAAATTCGGGGATATTTCGGTGAGGCGGGGCCTGACGAACGGTTTTGGCGCCTTTATGCGTTGTATCTGGCGATGGCGGTCATCTCGACGGTGGTATGGACGCTCCGGGCCGCACCGGACATGATGGATCGGATGATGGAACGGATTGAACGGGTGCTGGATGATCACCAGGGATTTGAACGGGACAAGCCGCTGTGGTATCGGGAAGATTGATCCCGGCGATCGCTTCTGGTAAACGGCCAAAAAAACAAGCCCCGCTGAGGCAGCGGGGCTTTGGTTTGCCGCACGGATTTCCCGTGTTGCGTCGGCTGACCGGCCGGCTTCCGGCCTTACAGCGATTCCACGTACAGGCGGCTCGTCTCGGACCAGGATTCGCCGGGCTGCAGGGTGATGACGCCGGTTTCTTCGACGGGCAGGTCCATGTTCGGCGCGTTGACCATGTTCGTCTGCGGTTCCGGGCAGAAGAAACGGCCGTTGGCCTTGTTGTTCCAGATCATCCAGTGCTTGTACTTGAGGCCGGCGTCGTACACGAAGCGCACGCCCGCCTTGCGGTCGACGATCTCCGCGAAGTTTCGCCCGCCCTGCGGCGCCGCGGTGTAATGGTTGTCCAATTCCTCGAAATACGGGTCGCCTTCCCCGGCGGCAAGGCGCGCTTCCCCTTCGGACAGGGCCAGTTTCTTGCCGGTGGGCAGCATCCGCCCGTCCAGTTCCCACCGCTCGCCGATCGTCACCCGCACGGCGATGTCTTCCCGCGTGCTGCCGGGCGCGAAGGGCGCGTTGACGGCCGTATGGAAGCCGAGCATGAACGGCATCGCCTCGCCGCCTTCGTTGACGGCTTCAAAATGCTGCGTCAGCCCGTCGCCGGACAGTTCATATGTATTCGCCAACGTAAACGTGTGCGGGAAATACGCGTACGCGGGATGCGTTTCGTCGAACTTCAGCGTCACTTTCACCCAGCTTTTGCCCTCGTCGCTGCCGAAGCCCGCCACCGTCCATTCGCTGTCAGCGGCAAAGCCGTGCAGATGGTTGCCCGTCGCCGGTTCGTTCACCGGAAATGCGTAATTCCGGCCGCCCCAGGAGAAACGCCCCCCGTCATACCGGTTCGGCGGCACCAAAACCGGAATGCCGTGCACCTTCGGGCTTTGGACAAATTCGTCAAACTCCTGTTCGGACGGCTTCCGCAGGAATGACCATCCCCGGTCGTCGTCGCGGAATGCGATCAGATTGCCGCCAAGGCGCGGCAGAATGACGGCGGAATAAGGCCCGTGTTTCAGCAAAACGGCCTTCTCCCCGTGGTACGTTCCTTCCTTCGCGTAATGCTGCATCAGTCCCGGCACCTCCATAAAGGATCCTTTTACACCTCCCATCATACTCTGTGCCGCACCGAAAATTCAAATGGATTGTCGCTTGCCGGGAAACGGCTGGACGGCCCGGCGGCGACGATCTACAATCAAGGGACAAGGGACAACGGATGAACTGGGGGAAATGGTGCCATGCCGCTCAGGGCGCTGAAATGGTTCACGATTTTGCTGCCGCCGCTCATCATCGGAAGTTTCGAATACATCCGCCACGGCGAATGGATGCTCCGGCACGTGTCGATGGAGCGGGGCAACCTGTATATTACGCTGCTCAGCCTGGCGGTGTCCTACGCCGTCTCGACGTGGCTGTTTCGCAACATCGAAGGGACAAGCCGGCGCCTGGCGGAAGAACGGGCGAAGCGGGCGGTGTTCGAGGAGCGCGAGCGGCTGGCCCGGGAGCTGCATGACGGGATTGCCCAGATGCTGTTTTACCTGAACGTCAGCCTGAAGGACGGCAAGGTGGGGGAAGCCCGTTCCGTGGCGGCGGAAATCGACGGGCACCTGCGCCAGGCGATCTACAATTTGCGGCAGGTGCCGGACCAGATGCCTTCCTTCGCGGAACGCGTGGCCGGCTGGATCGAGGAGTGGCGGCTCATGACGGGCATCGAAACGGACGTGAACATCGAGGTGCCGGCGGATTGTTTTTCCGAAAAGGAGCAGATCGCGCTGGTCGGCATCATCCAGGAGGCGTTCACCAACATCCGCAAACACGCGGAGGCGAGCCGTGCGGCCTTCACCCTGCGGGCGGATGAGCGGGAGTGGGAGATGCGGGTGCGCGACAACGGCAAAGGCGGCAGTCGGGAAATCGGAGCCGCCGGCGGCGGGAAGAGCGGCCTGTCGGGCGGAGCGGAAACCGGCATGGCCGGCGGCCGGCATGATACGGGGACGGGCAATGCGGCGTCCGGCAACGCTGTGGCGGACAGTGCGACGTCCGGCAACGCAGCGGCCGACAGCGCGGCGTCCGGGACTCGAGACGGCTCCTGGACGGGCAAAGGAAAGTACGGCATATCGATCATGCAAAAAAGGGCGGCGGAGCTTGGCGCGGAATTGGCGATTGACGCCAAACCCGGCGCGGGATGGGAACTCGTGCTGAAGGGAAAACGGAACGGACGGCGAATGGTTGGGGAACGGGGCAGGTGAACGGACAGGTGTATGGACGGATGCACGGCTTGGTGAACAAAGGGAGACCGTGGCTCGAGGCTTCGGCCGATCGCGCCGCAGGCGGACAGCCGGACACCTTGGCAAACGGGGTGACGGGCGGGAAACCACAAGACCGGATGGCGTACCGCGTGCTGATCGTGGACGACCATCCGTATGCGCGCCGGGCGATCCGCAGCCTGCTGGAGGCGGATCCGGCGTTCTCGGTCGCCGGGGAAGCGGAGAGCGGCGAAGAAGCGCTTGTGCGGTGCGGGGAACTCCATCCCGACGTCGTGCTGATGGACATCCGCATGCCGGGCATGGGCGGACTGGAAGCGACCCGGCAATTGAAGCGGCTTTATCCGCATTTGCGCATCGTCATGCTGACGGTTTCCGATGCGGCCGCCGACTTGTTCACCGCGCTGCAGTTCGGGGCGCAGGGCTATTTGCTGAAAAACATGAAACCGGAGGAATGGGGCGGGTATTTGCACGCCTTGCTGGATGAAAACGCCGAAGGCTCCCGCCTGATTGCCGACCGGTTGATCCGCCAGTTCCAGGAACGGCCGAAGGACGTGTTTGTCCGGGATGAGGCCGGGCTGCGGGAAGAGGCGGCGGGGGCGGCGCCTTCCGATCCTTCGCCGGATGCCCTGACGAGCCGCGAACGGGAAATTGCGGCGTTCATCGCCCAGGGACGGACGAACCGGGAAATCAGCCGGCAACTCAACATCAGCGAGCATACGGTGAAAAACCACATCAAAAACATGCTGCACAAACTGTCCCTCGACAACCGGGTCAATCTGGCCGCCTACGCCATCCGGCACGGGTTGTCATACATTCGCCACAAAAATCACGAAAAATAGCCCCATCGAGTTATTTTCATCACACCCCCGTCACGGGAAAATGAGAGTTGGAGGGTGTGGAGATGAAGAACATCGGAGTGCGGACGGGAGCCTTCCATTTGCTGCTTGGATGGCTTGCCGTCTTTTTGCTGATCGTGCCGCAAACGGCATTCGCCCATACGACCCTGAAGGAAGCGGAGCCGGCCGCCGGAAGCGTGCTTGAAGAGGCGCCGGAAGCGGTCCGCCTGACGTTCAGCGCACGGCTGGAAAACGGGTTGTACGACATCAAGGTGTATGACGGGACGGGCCAGGAAGTCACGACGGAGAAGCCCGCGCTCAGTGACGACAGGAAAGAAGTGAGCGTGGCGCTGCCGGTTTTGCCGCCGGGAGCCTATACGGTCAGCTATCAGGTCATGTCCGCCGACGGGCATGCGGTGAGCGATGCGTACGAATTCCGCATCGCGGACACGGCCGCCGGACAGGCAGGCGACGCGGCGGATGCCGGACAGCCGGAGCAAGACGGCCAAAACGCTGACGAGCGAGCGCAGGGAGACGGCAACGGCGAGGAACCGCAAGGCCACGCCCATCACGATGCTGCCGGCGGCCATGATCAACACGATTCGGCTCATGACCATGGCCACGAGAGCGGCCATGCCCATCATGACGTTCACGGCAGCGAAGATCCGCACAACCATGCCCATCACGATGCGACGGACGGCGGCGAGGCTGCGGACAGTTTCCCGTTGCGGTCTCTTTCGAAAGGGATCGACGGACGGGAATGGCTGCTGCACGGCGTCAAGGCCGTTTATCTCGGCTCGATGCTGCTGTTTGCGGGATTGGCGCTGTGGGCGTTGTGGCGGGGGTTTGCTTCTTCGGCGGACACGGCCGCCGGATCGGCATCCGGAGCGGCGACCGTCTCGCGGGCACGGTTGGAAACGTGGCAAGGGAATGCGTTGCGCGTTTTTGTGCTGGCGCTGATCGCCTGGATCGGCATCGAATTGCCGGCTTTGATCAGCGATTGGTCGGCGGACAAGCTGGCGTCCCTTGCGCGAACGTCCCTCGGCCGGCTTTGGATCGTGCAGCTCCTGCTGGCCGCGGCCGGGCTTGTCGCATCCGGCATGCGTGCGCGCGACGCGGAATCGGTGACGGGGAAAACGGACCGGAAACCGTATTTGGCGGCGGGGATTGCCGTGCTGCTTCTCGCCGTGAAAACGACGAGCGGCCACGCCGCCGCCGCGGAGCCGGCATGGGCGTCCGTCGCCGGCGACTTCATCCATCTCATGGCGGCGGCCCTGTGGATCGGCGGACTGCTTGCCTTGCTGATCCTGTGGCGGACGGAACGGGAACGGTTGACGGCGTTTCTCCAGGCGTTCTCCCGTTTTGCCTGGATCAGCATCGCGGTGCTCGCCGCGAGCGGCGCCGCGATGACCCTGCTGCTGCTGCCGAATCTGCGATATTTGCTGTACAGCCCGTGGGGAACGTTCCTGCTGGTGAAGATCGCCGTCGTCGTGCTGGTCATTCCGGTGGCGTACGCGATCCGGCGGGAAATGAAGCGGCGTTCGGCGCCCGCCGGCAAATGGGTGGCGGCGGATTTTGCCCTCGCCCTTGCCATCGTCGTGATCGCGGCGGTGTTGACGGGCATGAGCCCCGTGCCGGAGAACAAACCGCTGCACTGGCACGTCATGGGCAGCGACATCCACATGACCGCCGACATTTCGCCGAACAATCCGGGCATCAACCGGTTCGCGGTCAAAGTGTGGCTGCCCGAACAGGACGGGGAGCCGGAGCAGGTGCAGCTGCAGCTGGTGCCTTTGTCCGGGGGTAACGGGCTTGCCCCGGTGGACATCCCGATCGCGCCGTCGGAAGATTTGGGCGAAAAGGATTTCTTCCCCGGCTTCACGCGATACGATTACGCCGCGGAAGGCGACTGGCTCGCGTACCCGGGCGATTGGCAGGTTCGCGTCACGGTGACGGCGCCGGGCGGGAACGTCTACATTTTTGTGGAAGAGATGCGGATTTACTGACGGACGGCGTGGAACGTGAAAACCGTTCCGTGCGGCAACGGGTTTGGGGGTTTGTACGATTTTTCATACAAAAGGTTCGGATCGCCGCCCTTTTGGCACCTTTTTGTACGAAAAATCATACAAAAAGCCTGCCGGCCCGCCCGCCGCATGCCGATTTTGTATGAAAAATCATCCAAAACGGCCCAAAAACGCATCGTCCGGCGACGTTTTGGATGAAAAATCATATAAAACCTGCCGCCGGTCCGCTCGACGGCCTGGAGCCGCCTTGGCCAGATGGCGTCAAAACCGAATACGGCGCGAAAAAAGGAGGAAGCGCGAGCTTCCTCCTTTTTCATGGGGGAGAGAGAGGGGGATCAAACTTCAAACCAGTTGTTTTTCGCGACTTTCTGATACCAGTAGTAGCTGTCCTTCGGCGTGCGTTCCAGGGTGCGGTAGTTGACGTGGACGATGCCGAAGCGTTTTTCGTAACCGAAGGCCCATTCGAAGTTGTCCAGCAGCGACCAGACGAAGTAGCCTTTCAGGTTGACGCCGGAGGCGATGGCCCGGTTGATTTCGACGATGTGGGAGCGCAAATAGTCGATGCGCCGGTCGTCGCGCACGCGGCCGTCGGGGCCCGGTTCGTCGTTGTAGCAGGCGCCGTTTTCGGAAATGTAGACCGGGATGTCGCCGTACTTTTGCTTGAGATCGAGCAGGACGCTGCTCAAGCCCTCCGGCATGATGACCCAGCCCATCTCCGTATGGTCGCGGCCGTAATCGACGGTTTCGCTGTCGAACAGGCCGGCGCCTTCCTTGTGGCGCACGACGTTGCCGCTGTAGTAATTGATTGCGTAGAAATCGACAGGTTCGCGGATCAGCTCCATGTCGCCCGGCTCCACGTGCAGCTTCGCGCCGTGCTTTGCGAAAATGTCGACCAGGTACTGCGGATATTCGCCCTTGAACACCGGATCGAGGAACCAATCGTTCGTCCAGCCCATTTCCCGCCGGGCCGCCGCGATGTCCTCCGGCCGGTTGCTGTAGGGCACTTTCCAGGAGACGTTCGGCGCGAAGCCGATTTCCCCCGGGATGCCCAGTTCGCGGAACCGTCGGACGGTTTTGCCGTGGGCGACCATCAGGTGGTGCCCGGCATCGACGCCCATTTGCAGGTCGCGGTAACCCGGCGCGTGCTCGCCGATCGTATACGAAAGGAAAGAAGCGCACCACGGTTCGTTGATGGTGAACCATTTCTTCACCTTGCCGCCGTACGCTTTGAACAGCACTTCCGAGTAGCGCACGAAGGCGTCGATGGTGGCGCGGTTCAACCAACCGCCCTTGTCCTGCAGCGCCTGGGGCAAATCCCAGTGGTAGATGGTGACGTACGGCTCCACGCCGGCTTCCAGCAGCTTGTCGATGAACGTGTGGTAGAAGGCGACTCCTTTCGGGTTGACGGCGCCGTCCCCGTCGGGAATGATGCGCGGCCAGGCGATGGAGAACCGGTAGGCGGACACGCCGAGGTTTTTGATGAGCGCGATGTCTTCTTCATAGCGATGATAGCTGTCGCAGGCGACGTCGCCGTTGTCCCCGTTACGGACTTTGCCCGGCGTGCGGCTGAACGTGTCCCAGATGGACAGGCCGCGTCCGTCTTCGTCGCAGGCGCCTTCGATCTGGTACGAGGCGGTGGCGGTGCCCCAAACGAACCCTTGCGGAAACTGGATGATGGCCATGATGCGGTTCCTCCTTGATGTCGCGGTACTTTAGCTTAAAAAAGGTTATCCATCCGACACAAGATCAGCCCAGCACGACTTCCACTTCATGCACCTTGCCGTCGCCGAACACCGGCAGGATTTGTCCTTCGACGGCTTTGCCGTCCACGGTGACGGAGGCGACGCCTTTGCTTACGCGGTTCGGGTTCTTGACCCGGATCCGGTACGTGTCGCCGCGGAACTGCCGCGTCACCGTGTAGCTTTCCCAACCGGACGGGATGCACGGGTCGATTTTCAGGCCGTCGAAGTCCGGTTTGATGCCGAGAATCGCCTGGGTGATGGCCACGTAGTTCCAGGCGGCGGTGCCCGTCAGCCAGGAGTTTTTCGCTTCGCCGTGGCGGACGGCGTCCTTGCCGGCGATCATTTGCGAGTAGACATACGGTTCCATTCGATGGACATCGCTGATTTCCTCGCGGTAGGCCGGCGCAATTTTGCGGTACAGCTCGAACGCCCGGTCGCCGCGGCCGACGACGGTTTCGGCGATCATGACCCACGGGTTGTTGTGGCAGAAGATCCCCGCGTTTTCCTTGTAGCCCGGCGGGTAGGACGAGATTTCGCCCAGGTTCAGGTAGTATTCGGAATAGGCCGGGTTTTGCAGCACGATGCCGTGGTCCGTCTCCAGCCGTTCTTTCACGGAATCGAGGGCTTTCACGGCCAGGCCTTCTTCCACGCCGATGCCGGCCATGACGCACATGCCTTGCGGCTCGATGAAAATTTGCCCTTCCTTGTTTTCCTTGCTGCCGACCTTCTGGCCGAAGTGGTCATAGGCGCGCAGGAACCAGTCGCCGTCGTAGCCGTGCTCGAGGGTCACTTTGCGCATGTTCTCGATGTGGGCTTCGGCTTTGGCCGCTTCTTCATGCAGGCCCCGGCGTTTGCACAATTCCACGAAATCCGGGCCGACGAAGACGAACAGCCCGGCGATGAAGACGGATTCCGCCACGCGGCCTTCGATGTTTTGCGTCGTCTGGAACGATTCGCCCGGCTCCTTGGAGAAGCAGTTCAGGTTGAGGCAGTCGTTCCAGTCGGCGCGGCCGATGAGCGGCAGGCCGTGGGGGCCGAGGTTGTGGATGACGTGGTAGAAGGACCTCTTCAAATGTTCAAAAAGCGTCGCCGTATTGTCCGGGTTGTTGTCAAAAGGCACCTGCTCGTCGAGAATGCCGAAGTCCCCCGTTTCCTTGATGTAGGCCGCCGTGCCCAAAATCAGCCAGAGGGGGTCGTCGTTGAAGCCGCTGCCGATGTCGTGGTTGCCTTTTTTCGTGAGGGGTTGGTATTGATGATAGGCGCTGCCGTCCTCGAACTGGGTGGAGGCGATGTCGATGATCCGCTCCCGCGCCCGCTCGGGGATCTGGTGCACGAAGCCGAGCAGGTCCTGGTTGGAGTCGCGGAAGCCCATGCCCCGTCCGATGCCCGATTCGAAATACGAAGCGGAGCGGGACATGTTGAAGGTGACCATGCATTGATACGGGTTCCAGATGTTGACCATCCGGTTCAGCTTCTCTTCGCCGGTTTCCACCGCATATTTGGACAGGAGCCCGTCCCAGTACGCCGCCAGGTCGCGCAAGGCCGCTTCCACCCGGGCATCTTCGGCGAATTTGGCGATCATCGCTTCGGCGCGGGTTTTGTTAATGATGCCGGGGGCTTCCCATTTCTCCTCTTCCGGATTTTCGACGTACCCGAGGACGAAAATGAAGGATTTCTCTTCACCCGGTTCCAGCGAAATGTCCAGTTGGTGGGAAGCGACGGGCGCCCAGCCGCTGGCCACGGAATTGGTTGCTTGCCCGGCGGCCACCGCCTGCGGGCTTTCCAGGCCGTTGTACATGCCGAGGAACGATTCGCGGTCCGTGTCGAAGCCGGCGATGTCCGCGTTGACCGAGTAGAAGGCGTAATGGTTGCGGCGCTCGCGGTATTCCGTTTTGTGGTAGATGACCGAACCTTGCACCTCCACTTCGCCGGTGGACAGGTTGCGCTGGAAGTTGGTCATGTCGTCGTAGGCGTTCCACAGGCAAAACTCGATGAAGGAGAACAGCTTGATGTTTTTGATGTGGTCGGCGTTGTTTTTCATCTTCACCTGGTGCACTTCGGCGTTCGTGCCGAGGGGAACGAAGGAGAGCTGCGTCACCCGCACGCCGCCGCGCTCGCCGGTGATCCGCGTGTAGCCGAGGCCGTGGCGGCATTCGTAGAAGGACAGGTCCTTCTTGACCGGCATCCAGCCGGGGGTCCAGAAATCGCCTTCGTCATGCACGTAGAAATAGCGGCCGCCGTTGTCGAGGGGAATGTTGTTGTAGCGGTAGCGGGTGATGCGCCGCAGGCGCGCGTCGCGGTAAAAACAGTACCCTCCTCCCGTGTTGGAAATGAGCCCGAAAAACGCCTCGCTGCCCAAATAGTTGATCCAGGGGTACGGCGTTTGCGGGGTGGTGATGACGTACTCCTTGCGTTGGTCATCGAAGTAACCGAACTTCATGGGGACGCTCCTTTCGATCGTTTTGGGATATGTATGAATAAGGGATGCGAGCTAACGCGCGTTAGTGAAAAGGACGGGGAGACCGCGGGGGTCAGCCGCGGAATCTTCATCTTCAATACGTGAATCTGTCAGATCGTCCATCCGTCAAAACGCTATTCGCCAAGCCGTAATCCGATGTCCTGTCATTCCGTCAGCCTTCGGCACGATTCCCGCATGACGAGGCCCGTCGGGAAGCTGGCTGTGCTGAACGACGCAGGGCTTTGTTCGCACATGGCCACCAGCTGTTCCACCGCCGCCCGGGACATGTCGTAAATGGGGAGGCGGACGGTGCTCAAGGCGGGCTGCAGTTGGGCGGACACCGGGCTGTCGTCAAAGCCGATCAGGGAAACGTCATCGGGCACGGATAATCCCCGTTCGCGCAACGCTTCCAGGGCGCCGATGGCCATGTCGTCGTTGGCGGCGAAGAAGGCGGTGGGCAGCGGCAGGGGTGCGGTCTCGGGGGAGGTCCCGCCGAGTTTGCCGGCTCCGTCCGCATTTCCTTTGCCTGCACCGCAGCGGTCGAGCAAGTTGGCCACTTCGGCGTGGGTTGCGTCCTTCTGAAAATGGCCGTTCAACACATAAGCTTCTTCCACTTCCAGGCCGTTCTTCTGCAGGGTGTCGCGGTAGGCCTCGTATCGTTGCTGGCCGCTCCAAGTGTTGCCG
>Ga0310837_100081_pt1 | contig 130261 bp, 133 predicted proteins | sample SM_ome_5_FD_201315 | JGI IMG/M metagenome (GOLD analysis project Ga0310837, IMG submission 201315) | Sorghum-adapted microbial communities enriched on stacked mutant (SM) sorghum from Joint BioEnergy Institute, Emeryville, California... ...
CAAACGAAATTTAACACTCGTAAACAGGCGTATGATGCGATTTACGAGTACATTGAATTGGAGTATAACCGCATCCGTATCCATTCGTCGATCGGTTATCTGACTCCGTATTTGTACGAAAAAAGGTTCTATGAGCAACTCCAGGCAGGATAAAAGTTGTGTCCACTTTCTTGACAGTGATCCGTTCAGCCGAAAATTCGGTGCGACGCGAAGTTTAGTTGCTTCTATGGCACTTCGATCGGTCAATTCCCCGAAAAGGAGGCAGCAATTGCTATAAAGTCACTTGCATTCCGGATCTTCGAAGATCCGCACGATCGGCACCCCCCGCATGCAGTACCGGGCCGAAATCGCAGCTTCCGAGACGCGCAATGCGGGGCAACGGCGGACGAGCCGGACGGCAAAAACAAAACCGGAGGCGCTCTTCTCCTCGGAAAGCGCATCCGGTTAAGCGGAGATGACTTGTATACGATTTGGAAACGATTGGAGACGATTCGGATAAGGATAAAACGGAAGGTTTACCGCCCTCCAGCATCAAAAAAACCCGAAGCTGCGCTTCGGGATCATTGTCCAAACAAACGTTATTTCGAACGCGTATGCGTCTGCTGCCGCAAGAACATCCGGTTCAGGAAGCCGATCAGGGGCTTGCGCGTCTTGTCGACGATGCCGATCAGCTCGGCGCCGATTTGCAGCAGGAACACCAGAACGCAGATGACGACGAAGGTCACCCAGTTGCCGAGACCGGATTTGGAAATAAGCGATTGAACGATGGCGCAAACGCCGAAAAAGGCAGCAATGCCGTAAATGATCAAAACCGTCTTGCGATGGCTGAAGCCAAGCTGTTGCAAGCAGTGATGAAGATGGCCCTTGTCCGGGGCGAAAATCGGTTTCTTCTGGATCCAGCGGCGGACGATCGCAAAAAACGTATCCGACAGCGGCACGCCGATAATGAGCAGCGGCGTAACGAACGAAACGACCGTAATCTGCTTGAATCCGAGCATCGACAGCATCGCGAGCGTGAAGCCGAGAAACAGCGATCCGGAATCGCCCATGAAAATTTTGGCCGGGTGAAAGTTATATTTCAAAAAGCCGATAACGGCGCCGAGCAGCACGACCGAGAGCAGGATGACCGCTTCCTGGCCCATCAGCGCCGACATGACGAGAATCGTGCCGATGGCGATGGCCGAAACGCCGGCCGCCAGTCCGTCCAATCCGTCGATCAGATTGATGGCGTTGGTGACGCCGACGATCCAGAGAATCGTAAGCGGAATGCTCAGCCATTCTCCGACCGGCTGCATGGCCGAACCGAACGGAACGTTGACGAGATTGATTTTGATATCGAATCCGAACACGACGACGCAGGCGGCCGCGATTTGAACCAGCAGCTTCAGCTTGGCGGACAGCGTGAATCTGTCGTCCAAGGCCCCGAGCAGCACGATCAGCGTGCCTCCCGCAAGCAGCGCCCAAATCAAATTGCGGTCATACGCATTCAGAAAGTTATCCGGCAAAACAGGAAGAAACAGAAGAATGCTTGCCGTAAAGGCGGCGTAAATGGCAACTCCCCCGAGCCGGGGCATAATTCGCGTATGCACCTTGCGTTGATCCGGCACGTCCATCGCGCCTACCTTGAATGCCAGTTTTCGTACGAGCGGCGTCAGCGCGAGCGATAGGGCCAGCGCCAGTGCAAAACCGGATATCCCGATTCCCGCTATCCAGCCTGTCGGCATTTGAAACTCCCCTTTTCTATCTGTACCGGATTGAATTATACTCCGCGCCCACGACTTCAACAAGGCATTTTTACGGCCGATTTTCGCCAATTTTCTTGCAAATGCTTGATTTTCATCCGATTTTCACAAGGCTTCACCGCATTTTCAGGACTTTATCTCCGTCTCGGATCACCTTGAGGGCAAATTTCGGAAGCGCGAGCATCCGTTTGTAACGCCACGGCTCCTGAATCAGCCTGTACAGCCACTCGACGCCCAGCCTGCGGAACAGCGCAGGCGCGCGCTTCAGCTTGCCGGAGATGACGTCGAGGCTGCCGCCGATTCCCATCATGACGGGGACGGCGAGCGCCTTCTCGTGCTTGGCGATCCAGGGCTCCTGATTGGCCGCGGACCGGGCGACGAAGAGCAAATCGGGATTCGCCCGGCGAATGTCGGCGATGACGGCCTCGTCCTCCTGGTCGCTGAAGTATCCGTTCCGGCGGCCGACAAACCGCACGCCCGGAAATTGCCGCGCCAAATTCGCTTCCGCCGCCTCCAGCACTTCCTGCGTCGAGCCGAGCAGGTAAACGCTCCAATGGCGCAGGTCGCCTTCGCGCAGCAGCTCGTGCATCAGATCGAAGCCCGCCACCCTTTCCTTCACCGGCTGGTTCAGCCTGCGCGCCGCCCACACGACGCCGGAGCCGTCGGGGACGATGAGATCCGCCGTCGCCAGCACGCGGCGGTACTCGGGATCGTCGAGGCCCGCCATCAGCATGATCGGATTGCCGGTCACGACGCGGGTCGGCTTGCGCGCTTCAATCCGTTCGGTCAGAAAATGAACGGTCGACCGCATGTCCATCTTTGAAAACGGAACGCCATAAATAGAGACGGTAGGAAAGGTGCCCGAGTTGCTTGCTTCCGACAAAAAAATTCACCTTCCTTTACGTTCGTCCAAAATGCGCAGGATACGGGCCGCCGGGCGGACGGCATCCGCCTTCAGCTTGTCCAGCGCCGCTTCCGCGTCGCGCCGCCAGCGGTCCGGCTTGTCCAGCAGTTCCATGGCCCGCTCCGCGAAGCGCTCCGCATCGAGCGCATCCGTCGTGCCGGCCGCTTTCTGCCCGAGCCGGCCCAGAAATTGGTCGATCTTCGGATCGTAGGAAAGACCGATCAGCGGCACCCCGCGGTTGGCCGCGTAAATGAGCGAGTGCAGCCGCATGCCGAACAGCAGGTCGCACCCCGCCACCTCGCGCAGCATCGCGCGCGGGGACTCGAGCGCCGGGGCGAGCTCCGCGCTCGCCCCGAAGCGCCCGAGCCGTTCCATCACGTACCGCGAAGCCTCTTCGTCGGAGCCGTGATGGAACGGCAGCATGCGCAGCCGGACGCTCCGCCGTCCGGCCAGCGCCGCCAGCGCAGCGGCCACGCGGTCCAGATCCGCGCGGTCGCTGCGCCAAAAGCGCACCGACACGCCCACCACCGGGGGCGTGTCGTGCGCCCTGCGCGCCGCGGCTTCGCCGGCGCGCGCGCCGTCCGCTGCCGGAGCCTCCTCCGGCAGCGTCAGGCCCATGACCGGATCGGCGACGACGTCGATCCGGTCCGCGGCCACGCCGAAGCTGCGCAGCAGCTCGGCGGATTCGCCGTCGCGTACGGACACGTACGCGGCTTTGCGGAACGCGCGGGCGATCATCGGGCGGAACACCGCCCGATGCACCGGGCCGATGCCCTGCGCGTACACGAACGCCGGCTTGCCGCACCAGCGGGCCAGTTCCATCACGCCCAAATAATACGGAATCGACCCCAATCCGGTCGCATCCTGAAGCAGGCTGCCGCCGCCGCTGATCAGCCCGTCGCTGGCGCGGAGCGCCTTCCGCATCTCCCCGAGCTTCATGCGGTGCACGGCCTTGACGCCGTATTGCTTCTCCGTCCAGGCCGGATCGCCCGACAGCACAATCGGCTCCACGCGCATGCCTTTTTCCGCCGCCGCGTTTTCCAGAGCCGTCAAAATACTCTGAAGCACGGCTTCGTCCCCGCTGTTGCGAAATCCGTAATAACCGGACAGCACCAGCCGAACCACGCCATCCTCATTTCTTTTCATTATGGTACGCACCGCCTGTTTTTCCATTCAGCCCAAATTGCGGCATTTCGCGGCCGCTCCTTCGGGCCTCTTTTTCCCCGAACTTGTTGCCGTCCCAACGCCAAACCTATGCCTGCCGCGCCTTTTGGCCGCCGTAGCGGCGCCACAACGCCTCGCCGATCTGCCAAGCGCAGATGGCGATCAGCCCGATCGCCGCTCCAAGGCCGAGGCCGAGCAGCACGCGAATGGCCGACAGCTTGAGCGGCGTGTGGATGTGCGCGAACGTATCGACCATGGACAGCTGTCCGATGGACGCCACGATCATCAGCACCGTCGCCCACCGGTAGCGCAGCGCCAGGAACAGGCCCAGGAGGAAAATCGGGTGCGCCAGCATAAATTCCTTGAACCGCGGACGGACGCCGAACGTGTTCTCCAGATACGAGCGGAACATCAGCTCAAGACCGCTGGCTTGTCCGCTGTTGCCGGTGCGCGACAGATAATAGTAGCCCACCCCGGCGATCACGACCGCCGCGACGACCGTCAGCACCGTAATCGGCATCCGCAAAATGCGGCGGATGTTGTCCTTCACCGAACCGCCGGGGCCGTACAGGAACACGTATACGGCAACCAGCGCAATCGGCGCCAAATGCAGCAGGCTGACGCCGCGGAACTGCTGAAGCACCAGGCTGTACGTAATGTCGTTCAGCAAGGCGGCGACAAACGGCACCGCCGTAAGCGACAGCACCGACGTGCCCGCATACAGCAGCACCGCTTTGCCGAGGCGCGAAGCGGCCGATTGCGCGGTTTCGCCCGGCCGGCTGCGCTTCGCGCGGAGCCAGCGGACGACCAGCACCAGCGAGGCGGTCGGGGCGGCGATCGCCACGAACAAGGCGAGCGCTTGGTCAAGAAGCGAGGAGTGCAGCGCGACAACGCCCGCCGTCCCGATCGCGCCGAGCGCCGTAACCGGCACCAGCAGCGACGGAAGGAACAAGCCGACCGTCAGCGCGACGAGCGCGGCCGCGCCCGCCGCGGCCAGCGCGCGCAGCGCCGTTTCCGCCGGCGCGTGATGCACCGTAAACGAATGCGCTGCGCCCGGCACAAATCCGAAATGCTTCAGCTGCTTGATCGCGCCTTCCGTCTCCTCGCCGCCCGCCAGCGCGGTTGCGATCGTGTCGATCGGATGCGAAATTCGAACGTTCGCCGAATCCTTTACCGGCGCCGCATTCAAATAAATAAACCGGATATTGCGGTCCTTCACCGCGAGCACGATGCGGTCCGCCAGCGTCGACGGGCTGATCACGGCCATCTCCGCTTCCGATACCGAATGCAGCCGCGCCACGTCGTAATCGAGCAGCCGGGCCAGCGTGCCGAAGCCTTGCTGAGGCAGCTTCAGGTTTTCGATCGCCCCGATGCCGATCCCGGCCTCCTTCAGTTGGGAAGCGAACTGCTTCAGCGTTCCCGCTTCCGCCTCGTTCCCGAAGCCGGTAACCGCATCGCCGTCGAAAATGATCGTTTTGACGCCGTATTCGCGGAACGTTTGCAGCCATTTGGCCATCTCGGCCGGATCGTAATACTTGCCGCGGTCCGAGAGACGGGGCACGATCAGAAAGCCCTCGTCATGCAGCTTTTTCATCGCGATCGGATTCGGCTGCATCGGCTGCATGTACGCCACTTCGGGCACCACGTTCAGCACGAGGCCGTTGCGGCCCTGCGCGGACCAATCGCCAATCTCCACTCCGGCTTTCGAAAAAGCATCCACGATCAGCGCCCGGATCTCGCGCTCGTGCTCCGGCTTATTAAAGAGCAAATAAGTGCGGTTATCTCCGACCTGCGCCAGCTTTCCTTCCAGAAGAGCGGCTTGCGCGGCATTGTACACGTTCACTTCTCCGGACCAGACCAGCTCGTCCAGGCTGCTTTCGAACACCGCCATGGCATTGACACCGGCTTCCTTCAAAACAGCCAATTGGTCGTTAACGAAAGCTTCCGGATTGATTTGCGTCGCGGACACCTGCAGCAAATCGCGGTAGTCCATAATAAATTCCACTTCGTTCGCGGAATGCTCCGTTACCGAGCGGGCGTACAACACCGGCAGCGAACCGACCAGACCGAGCAGCACGACCCACCATAACCACTTGGCCAGCCTCCGGTTCCAATTTTCAAGCCAATGGGGCACAACTTTCACTCCTTAAATGTTTGCTAAAACGCAGAACGGCATCCGGCTGGAACGGATCTCGGGTCCGCGCGTAACGCCGCTCCTCGTCAAGAGGTTTGCGATGCCGCGTTCTCCCCTTCTTCCGCCGCGCCTGGCGCAATCCGCAGCCGCCTTGCCCGCATCCCTGTTCCATCGGATGTTCCATACGGCACCGGCGCAGCACTTCCGCGTTCTCGATCTGTCCAAAATGCGGCAATTTTTATCGCAAAAACGGCAAGGGCCGAACGTGAGCACGGCAAGCACCGGTCAACCGAAACGACGTTTCGCCGAACCGCTCCGCAATCGGCGGACCGGCGCTTGCCTGCACGCCGGCGTTTCCCTGTCAGCTTAACGCGTCCACCCGTTCCATGACGGCCGCAACCAACCGTTTCAACGCGGCTTCGGCTTCTCCAAGCCCGTTGCCTCTTACGGCAAAATACACCTTGATCTTCGGCTCCGTACCCGACGGGCGCAGGCAGAACCAGGAGCCGTCCGCCAGCAGGAACTTCAGGACGTTCTCCTTCGGCAGGCCGTCAAGCCCATTCTTGTAATCGAGCACTTGCGACACGGCGACGCCGGCGACCGAAGAAGGCGGGTTCGTTCGCCAATCGTTCATGATGCCGGCAATTTTTTCGACCCCGTCCTTGCCCTTGAGCGTACGGGATTCCAGTTGCTCCAGATACGTTCCGTACTCGGCGTACAGCTCGAGCAGGACGTCGTACAGCGTCTTCCCTTGCGACTTGTAGTAAGCGGCTGCCTCGCAGATCAGCAGCGCGGCGACCACCGCGTCCTTGTCCCGGGCATACGTGCCGGTCAAGTAGCCGTAGCTTTCCTCGTAGCCGAACAGGAACGTATGCTTGCCCGTCCGTTCGAATTCGGTGATTTTTTCGCCGATGTATTTGAAACCCGTCAGCGTGTTGAAGACGCTCATGCCGAACGATTTCGCGATATCCGCTCCCATCTCGCTCGTCACGATCGTCTTGATCACGGCGCCGTCGCCAGGTAGTTTGCCCAATTTTTTCAGGTTGGACAGCAAATAGTAAGCCATGATCGCGCCCGATTGGTTGCCGGTCAGCACTTCGAAGCGGCCTTCTTTGTTTTTGACCACGGCTCCCATCCGGTCGCTGTCGGGGTCCGTGCCGATGATGATGTCGGCCCCGATCTTCTCCGCCAGCTCGATCGCCAGCGTGAACGCTTCCCGCTCCTCCGGGTTCGGAGACTTGACCGTCGGGAAAAATCCGTCCGGCCGCTCCTGCTCAGGCACAATGTGCACGTTGGTGAATCCCGCTTTTTCCAGCACGCGGCGAACCGGGAGATTGCCCGCGCCGTGGAGCGGCGTATAGACGATCTTCAGCTCTTTGCCCGCGCCGTTGCGGATCGCGTCCGGCTGTACGGATTGGGACACGACCGCATCCGTATACCGTTCATCCGCGTCCTCCCCAAGCCATACGATCAGCCCGCGCGCTTCCGCCTCCTCCGGCGAAAGCCGCTTGACTTCATCGAAGGAAGCGACTTTCCGGATCGAGGCGATGACCCGTTCGGCATCGGCAGGCACAAGCTGCCCGCCGTCCGGTCCGTATACCTTGTACCCGTTGTACTCCGGCGGGTTGTGGCTGGCGGTGATGACGATGCCGCCGGACGCTTTCAGATCGCGCACGGCAAACGACAGCTGCGGCGTCGGCCGCAGCGAGCGGAACAGATACGTCTTGATGCCGTTGGCCGCCAGCACGCAAGCCGCCTCAAGCGCGAACGAATCGGAATGGTTCCGGGAATCGTGGGCGATGACGACCGACGGAGAAGACGTCGGAGAAGAAAACCGCTCCAGCAAATATCGGGCGAAGCCTTGCGTCGCTTTGCCGACTACGTAGCGGTTCATCCGGTTGGTGCCCGCGCCCATGACGCCGCGCAGTCCGCCGGTTCCGAACTCCAGATCGCGGTAGAACCGGTCCTCGATCTCGCTCGGCTGATCCGCAATTCCGCGCAGTTCCGCCTTGGTCTCTTCATCCACGTTGGGGTCATTCAGCCAGGCGTTGTAAAGATCCGTTGCATTCGGTTGGTTCGTCATGACTCACAGCTCCTTTACCGAGTATGGTCTGTTACAGGCTTATCGTCAGGCTTTGGCGGGATCGGTCAGCGCAAACATAAGAACGCCTTCGGCGACGACGCGATCGCCGACTTTGGCCGTAGCCTGACCTTTGCCTATAGAACCTTTTAACCGAATGATTTCAACTTGAAGCGTCAGCGTATCTCCCGGCGTTACCTGGCCGCGCCACCGGAATTCGTCCACGCCTGCAAACAATCCGATTTTGCCCTTGTTCTCCTCCACGGAAAGAATGGCGGCCGCTCCCACCTGGGCCAGCGCTTCCATAATCAGCACGCCCGGCATGACCGGATATCCCGGGAAATGTCCGACGAAATAAGGCTCGTTCATCGTGACGTTTTTCAGACCGACGGCGCGCTTTCCCGCTTCCAGCTCCACGATCCGGTCGACCAGCAGAAACGGCGGCCGGTGAGGAATGATTTCCTGAATTTGCGTAATATCCAACATGGATATCCCTCCCGAAGTCATCTGATTGGAATCGGCCGGGATGAACCGGCCGCCTTGCCCTGCAGCGCATAAATCGCCGCAAATCGGTTCATACTAGAATCGTCCCTTCCGCGAGCTGCAGTCGCGAAGGTTGATATAAGAGAACTCGCCGCTGTTTGCCTGTCTGACGCACGGCACGGCGGAGGGTTCTTTTGTCTTTTTCTGTTTTCCCCTATCCTCCGGAAACGCTGTTGAGGGTCCGAAACTTCAGGAAGTAGACGCCCGTTGCCACAAAGGACAGCACGATGGCGCACCACAGCGCCGCCGTTCCGCCGGGCAGCCCGAGAAACAGCAGCATAATCGCCACATAGTAAACAAACGTGGTCACTTTTCCAAGCATGTTCGCCGGTACGGTCTTCATCCCGCGAAAATAGAAAAATGCCGAGCTGGCGATCATTCCGATCTCCCGGACAGCCATGATGGCCGCCGCCGACCACGGGATTTCCCCGCCGACGACAAGCGCGACGATTACGGACAGCATCATCAGCTTATCCGCCAGCGGGTCCAGCATGACGCCCGTCGCCGTCACCTGTCCGCTGCGGCGGGCGATGTAGCCGTCAAGAAGATCCGTAAGGCCGGCAAGCAGCACAATGCACAACGCCGCTACCGGATGATCGTCAAAGTAGAGGACCAGAAACAAGGGAATCATGACAAATCGGGACATGGTCATCATATTCGGCAAGTTCATTCCCGATTCCCCCCCATTTCTCCAAAGCTCCCATTATTATAACGCTCGCCCTATCGAGCGTAAACCTAGGGCCGTCAAACCGCACAAAGAACCCCCCGGTTGGAGCCGGGGGGAGCCGTAAGCCGCAAGCCCGGTGGCCGGCAGCGGCCCGGATCGTTCAGCCGCCTTTCGCGAACACGAGATCGTACATATGCCGCCAGGTGTCCCAATCGAACACCTCGGCCAGTTCTCTCTTGCCGAGCACCACATATCCGAACGCCAGGCCGACGGCCAAAGCGATCAAGCAAACAATCGGTACCGATAACACTTTCACAAACGTCCAGACGACCCTTCCGGCTATTTTGCCCGCTGAACGTTTTTTTCCGTTCGCGGGACGTTTCGGGTCCGGCGAACGGGTTGATGCCGTCACCTATCGATTCCTCCTTAAGCTTCTGCCGCGCGGCGTAACCCGTGTCTAAGCCGGCGCGGCAAAAAACGCCTCGTTGACAAAGGCCGTTATCCGCGCAAGTCGGTGGCCATCTGCATCATTTGATCGCTGGAGGACAATGCCCTTGCGTTTAATTGATAAGCCCGCTGCACCATGATCAGATCCGCCATCTCGGCGGCAAGATCGACGTTGGATTGCTCGAGGAATCCCTGGCGCACCGAAACGCCTCCGTTTTGCCCCGGCGCCGCCGCCACAAGCCGCACGACATCGGCCGCGTTTACGTTCGCCGGCACGCCGTACAGGTTGTGCGCCACCGCCTGAAGCAGGTCGGGCTTCGCCGCTTCAACCAGCTTTAGTGTGCCAAGATCGAGCACATTCGATCCGTCCGGGCTTTTGGCCGCAATGCTGCCGTCTTCGCCAATGACCATTTCATATCCGTCCGGAACCAGTACGAACGTATCCGCGCCGCCGTTGGTGGCGACAACCGGGTATCCCGCATTGGTCACCAGCATGCGCTCGCCGTTACCGGTCGGCACCAGCTGAAAAGCGCCCTGGCGGGTAAAGGCGCGCTCGCTGCCCAGCGTAGCGCCCGTCCGCACTTCGAACAGGGCGTTCCCTTCGATCGCGACGTCCGTCGCGTTCTTCGTTTCCTGAAGCGGTCCTTGCGTCAAATCCAGCGTTTGCGCGACCAATCTGGCGCCCCAGCCTTGCGTAAAGCCGAGCGGACTGCGGCGCCCGGCCAGCCGGAAATCTTCCTTATGCGGCTGGATGCTGGTCAAAAGATCTTCGAATACGGCGTTTTTCCGTTTGTACCCGCTCGTATTCAGATTGGCGATATTGTCCGCGAGAATGTCGAGCTTCTGCTGCAGGGAGCCCATCGAGGCCGCCGCGCTGATCATGGAGTTGTTCATGTGTATTCAACGTCCTTCCTCTATGCTCGTGCCGCCGGATGCAGCCGGTTATACTTTGCCGACTTCGTTTACGGTTTTGTCCAGGCTTCGGTCCAGATACTGGATCATCTTCTGGTTGGCCTCGTAAGCCCGAAGCGCAGCCATCATATCGACCATCGATTGCGAGGCGTCGACGTTCGAGCGCTCCAGATAGCCTTGCCGGATCTCGACGCGGTCGCCCGCCTGAACTTGCGCGATGCCCCCGGGCTCTCCCGCGTAGCGGAACAAGCCGTTGCCTTCCCGGATCAGATCGTTCGGGTTGTCGATCCGGGTTAACCGCAACTGCGGATTGCCCGGCAGCGGCGCACCCGTCGTTTTGTCGGTCAAGCGGCCGTCCGCCGTAACCGTCACGTTGTCCCACGGCCCGTCAAAGTTAATCGGCTGCCCGTTCGCGCCCAGCACCGGGAACCCGTCGGCCGTGACGAGCGTTCCGTCCGCCGCCGTCTTGAAGCTGCCGTTGCGGGTGTAACGCTGGGTGCCGTCAGGCAGAGCGACCGTAAAGAAGGCCTGAGGCTGATACACGACATTTCCGTTTGCGTCCACATATTTGCCCGAACCGTCGAACACGGCGCCGTTCACCTGGATATCCGATACGAGCGCCAAATCCTGGGGACGGCTTGTCTCCACCAGATCCCCCTGCGTCATGCCGAGCAGGCTCTCCTCCGCGAACACGCCCGTATGCAGCTTGCCGATCGGGTTAGGGGAAGGCTCGCTGCCCCCCATCGCATAAAGAAGCATCTCGGGGAACGCCCGATTGACGGAGCTTGCCGCTTTGTAGCCGGGCGTATTGAGGTTGGCGATGTTGTTTGTCACCGTATCGTGGCGTCTTTGCTCCGCGATCATGCCCGATGCCGCCGTATACAGTCCTCTGATCATGATGCTCCCTCCTCAGCCTAGCTTGCGCTTCATTTTGTCCAGATGGTCCAGCATAATGCCGGTTCCCTTCACAACGCAGTGCATCGGGTCTTCGGCAATCAGGACGGGCACCTTAAGCTCGTCGGCGAGCAGCGAGTCCAGACCGTCCAAAAGCGCGCCGCCGCCCGTAAGAATAACGCCCCGGTCGATAATATCCGCCGACAGTTCCGGAGGCGTTCGTTCCAGCACCGACTTGGCCGCCGCCACGATGTTCGACACCGGCTCCCACAACGCCTCGCGCACCTCGTCCGAGCGGATCGTGATCGTCAGCGGCAATCCCGTCACCATGTCGCGGCCGCGAATATCCATCTCCTCCCGGCGTCCCTCGAGATGGACCGTGCCGATTTTGATCTTGATGTCTTCGCTCGTCCGTTCGCCGATCAGCAGCTTGTATTTGCTTTTTATGTACTTCATGATCGCCGCGTCGAACTTGTCCCCTGCGACTTTAAGAGAAGAGGCGGTTACGACGTCGCCCATGGACAGGACGGCCACATCCGTCGTACCTCCGCCGATATCGACAACCATATTGCCGCTGGGCTGGAAAATATCCATTCCGGCCCCGATCGCGGCCGCCTTCGGCTCCTCTTCCAGAAACACCTCTTTGGCGCCGCTTCTCTCCGCCGCTTCGCGGATCGCTTTCTGTTCGACCGACGTTATATTGGTGGGCGCGCAGATCAAAATCCGGGGCCGGCTGTACCACGAGCGCCCTCCGACCCGTTGAATGAACGACTTGAGCATCATGTCCGTCACTTCGAAGTCCGCGATCACCCCGTCCCGAAGCGGACGAATGGCGACGATGTTGCCGGGCGTGCGGCCGACCATCCGGCGCGCTTCCTCTCCTACGGCTAACACTTTGCGCGTATCGCTTTCGATCGCGACGACGGAAGGCTCGTCGAGCACGACGCCTTTGCCTTTGACGTGGATGGACACGTTGGCCGTGCCCAAATCGATTCCGATGTCTTTGCTGAACATGTTCCGAGAATCCCCCAGCGATATGGTTTGACGGCTGCCGCAAGTCAAGCAGGCAGCGGCTTGGCGGCTATTTTCCGAAAATAACGTAATGGTATTGTATTCGCCGTCTTTGATTAAAATCCTCTTTTTTTTGGGGGATAAACCCAAAATTACGGTTTTCCCGCCGTCAAAATTTCCCGTTTTTTGGCGGTTGTCTTTTTGTATTTGATTTTCGTGGCTTCCCCTCCCCTCAAATGCCGTATCGATTTGTGATATTCCAAAATGTGCTTCACCTGATCCGCCAAATCCGGGTTGATTTCCGGCAGCCGCTCGGTGAGGTCTTTATGCACCGTGCTCTTGGAGACGCCGAATTCCTTGGCGATCGTCCGTACCGTGTTGCGCGTTTCCACAATGCACCGGCCGATCTTGATGGTGCGTTCCTTGATGTAATCGTGCACGCTCCCGCCTCCCTGCTCGAATAGATTGGTACATTATATGAGGGGAGCGGGTACTTATTCTTTGTTATCGGGGCTGACAAGCCCAAGAAACTCCATGGGCGGCACGTCTTCTAGGCCAAACGTCCATATCGCGCGTCCCGGAAAGGTGCGCAAAAAGGCGGAGTCCCTGTCCGTCTTTCGCTGCAGTCCGGTAAAGGACGCCGTCTCCGGCCGTCCGCCGCGGCGACATTCCCCGCAAAAAAGCTTGCCGCAAGCCGGCTGCGGACAGCCTGGCCGAATATCGCCGTACGGATCGTTTGCGCGTAAAAAAAGGACCCCTTCCGACAGGGTTCCCGATCGGAAGAGATCCATGGTATGGTTTTGGCAAAATGTTCGTTATTCTTTGATCAGCGTTTCCGGATTGACGGACACTCCGTTGTCGCGCACTTCGAAGTGTACGTGAACGCCTTCGTCCTTGCCGATCTCGCTTTGGCCGGCCATGGCGATGACGTCGCCTTGCTCCACCTTGTCTCCCACCTTGACCTTCACGTCCGCGAGGCTTTGATAGACAGTGGTCAGGCCGTTCGGATGCTCGATCTCCACCTCGTAGCCGTTAACCGGATTTTGCTCCGCCACCGTCACGGTCCCGCTCATAGCGGCCAGCACTTCGAACGTTTCGTTGTCTTCGCGGCCAAGATCGACTGCGGTATGCGGCGTGAACGTATCGTTATACTGCACCATCGCCGCTTCGCGCTGTTCCTCCGATCCGCTCGGATCGTAGAACGGCAGCTTGACGATCATTTCGCCTCTGTTGCTTACCGGCCAGCGGAGCGTTTCCCCGTTCGCGGACGCTTCCGCGGCTTCCTGGCCGCCCGTTTCCGCGGCGGCGCCATCGTTTGCGACCTCGGACAAACTCGGTACGGATTGCGGCTCGTCTTTGCCGTTCGTACCCGTGTTCAGCCAGAGGATCGTTACGATGATTGCTGCGGCGGCCATATAAGCGGCAGGGAACACCCAACGTCTGGACAACAGTTTCTTCCAGCCCGTAGGCTTGACAGGGGTCGACGCTGCAATCGGCTTGAGAGACTCTTCTACCTTGCGCGTGTTTTTGTTGTTTTGATCACTCATTGTTTTATCACCTCAGTAACCAAGTGTTGCCAGGTGATAGAGTTTTATACACGCGCTTTGAAAGATTGTCATTTTTATAGCTTTGAGAAAGCGCGACCCGCCGCGCGCCTTCGTCCGGCCGTTAGCGAATAAGCTCCGAAACGTTTTTCAGCTCGATTCCGGTATAGTAGTGCTTGACGATATTCTCTGCGGTCATCCCTTTTCGGGCCATGCCCTCCGCTCCCCACTGGCTCATCCCGACGCCGTGCCCGTTTCCGTAAGTCGTGATCACCGCGGCCTGTTGCTTGACCGACCAAGTAAACGAAGTGGAACGAAGTCCCAGCTTTTCTCTCAATTGCTCTCCCGAAAACGTCCTCGACCCGATCGCGGCGGCTCGGACCCGGTGACCGGCCGCCTTTTTTACGATTTTAAGGGCGGCGCCCGCGGCACCCTGGGCCATAGCGGGCTCCGCGTCGATCCCCAGCTTGCGGTACAGATCGGAAAGCGGTATTTCGACCGTTTCCTCGTACGTCGGAGCTAGTACCGCATCCCATGGACTTGCGACCGGGCGCAAATACGGAAGCGCATCGCCGAATACCGTCTCGGATGCTTCCGTATAGCCGTCGGTGGACGCGAAAAACAAAGCCTGAATCGGCTGGCCGTCATACGTCATTACAAGCCCGCGCGTGTTTCGAACCGCCTGGTCGAGCTTGTCCCAATGCTTGCGATCGTCGGCTTTCAACTGCTCCATCTGCTTCAAAGACTTGTAGACCTGGTGGGTCACCGTGTCGGTCACGTCCGCTCCGCGAACCGGCACGCCGGAGCGGTCGTTCGTCCACAGGCGGCGGATCAGATACGTCCGGGCCGCAATCGCTTGCGCCTCCAGCGCGGCCGGCTGAAAGTCGAGCGGCATCTCGGCGGCGACTACGCCGCGCACGTACGTCTCCAGCGGAACCTGTTCAATCCGTTTTTCTTCTGTCAGATAGACCCTTACCAGCAGGGACGCCTGTTCGCTTCTTTCCTGCGCCCGGCCGGCGCGATGGCCGGCCCCGTCCGCTGCGCGGGCCGAATCCGGGTTCGCTTCCGAAGGCTCCTGCCCGGCCGCAGCGCCGCTTTCGTCGTCAACCGGCTTCTTTTCGTCTCCCTTCTCTCTTAAACCTGCTAAATCCGCGCTCGCATTCTGGAAATCCTCGATGCTTTTCATATAGATAACCGCCTGGTCTTCGGGATATGCCTGCGCCGCCGGCCTGTGTTCCGCTATCCACGCTATTGCGGCAATCGCCGCTCCCGCCAGGTATGCCGCGCTCCACATCCATCGCCCGCTCTGAGGCCGGATACGTCCGCTCCGCTTGTTCATCCTCTCTTGCACCTCCGGCTTGTCCTGATTCGGCGCAAGGCGTAAGCCGCCTGTCCGAAGTCTTACAATCTATGACGGAAATGCGGAAGATAGAACCGGATAAGGAGAAAGGCAACAATCGGAAGGTGGGCAGAGCGCGGAGAGTGCCGGGAGTGCGGGGAGTGCGGGGAATGTGGCCAGGTAACGGACGGACAATCCGTTATGGAGGATATTTCGCTTGAAAAAAGTTTTTTCCGGACAGCAGATCCGTTAATCCTTCGGCAAACCGTAAAAAGGCCTCGATTTTGCTTGAATAACGGAATCAGTGTCCGGATTTCCTGGATTTCAGCCGTTTTTTGACCCTATAACGGAACCGGGGGCCGTCGGTCCCGGACGAACGCGCTTGCGTCCGAACCGGAAAACCAAAACGGCTCCTGCCGATACCGGCTCCCGTTCGGAGAGTCAAGGCATCGGCAAGAGCCGCAAAGATCGTTATCGAATGAATAAGGACGTTGCCGGACGCGAAGCAAGCGGTCAGACGGCAGGCCGACGCCATCCGACGCCGTTTAAGCCAACGTCGGCTGTACGTGAATCAACGGCACTTCCGCCGCGCGCTCTTCCTTGGCGTACACCGCAGCCGGGCGGCGCGACACTTGCTCCGCCGCTTGCTCCGCCACTTCTTTCGAGGACGGCGCCCGATAAATATCCGCGCCCAGGGAAGCCAGCTTGCCGACGATGTCCATATAACCGCGATCGATATGATGGACGCCGCTCACTTCCGTGACGCCTTCCGCCACAAGCCCCGCGCAGATCAGCGCCGCGCCGGCGCGCAGGTCGGTTGCGCACACCTTTGCCCCTACGAGCTTCGCGCCGCCCTTCACGATCGCGGTGCGGCCTTCCACTTTGATATCGGCGCCCATTTTGACCAGTTCTTCGACATGCATGAAGCGGTTCTCGAACACCGTTTCGGTCACGATGCTCGTGCCTTCGGCCACCAACAGCAGCGCCATCATCTGCGCCTGCATGTCGGTGGGGAAGCCCGGGTAAGGCAGCGTTTTGACGTCAACCGCCCGCAGCGGATGCCTCGCCGCGACGCGAATGCCGTTCTCGTCGCTTTCGACGGTTGCGCCCATCTCTTCAAGCTTGGCGACGATCGGACCGAGGTGATCGCGAATCGCGCCCTCCACATAAACGTCTCCTCCCGTGATGGCCGCCGCAATCATGTACGTGCCGGCTTCCACCCGATCGGGAATGACGGAATATTCGACTCCAGTCAGCTTTTCAACGCCTTCGATGCGGATGACGCCGGTCCCGGCTCCGCGAACCCTGGCGCCCATCGCGTTCAGGAAATTCGCCAAGTCGACGATTTCCGGCTCCTTGGCGGCATTCTCGATGACCGTCGTGCCCGATGCGGTGGCCGCGGCCATCATGATATTTTCCGTAGCGCCGACGCTTGGGATATCCAGATAAATTTTCGCGCCTTTCAGCTTGCCGTCCACCTTGGCCTCGATCGAGCCTTGACCGAAACCGATCTCGGCGCCCATCGCCTCGAATCCCTTCAGATGCTGGTCGATCGGCCGCGTGCCGATGGCGCAGCCGCCGGGCAACGAAATCCGGACGCGTCCGAGGCGGGCAAGCAGCGGGCCCATCACCAGGAAAGAGGCTCTCATTTTCCGAACCAGATCGTAAGGCGCATCGTAAGAGGACAGCCGTTCGGCGCGCAACTGCACGCTGCCGTTGTTTTGCTTCGCGTGAACCCCCAGAGCTCCGAGCACTTGCAGGATGTTGGCAACATCGTCCAAAACGGGCACGTCATGAATGACGCAAGAACCCTGTTCCGCAAGCAAGGAAGCGGCCAGGATCGGCAGGACAGAATTTTTAGCGCCGTGCACGCGAACCGTTCCCTTAAGGGGACGGCCGCCGCGGACGATGATTTTACTCATGGGTGGTCCCTCCGCGGGTTATAGAATCGTTCAGAATGGTTCATGTTGGTAGAAGTCCAAAAAACCCAATCTCCATAATACCATTGCCGATGCAAGCGGCACAAGCGGCAAATGATGCCAGGAAGTCCGCGGATTCGCCAGGGTTCTGCCCCGTTCGAATCCTATTTCGACGTATTATTCAGTGTGGTCATTCCAGATGGCCGTTATGCGGGCCAAAGGATCGTTCGCTTCAAGACCGGAACAGCCACTTCAGCGATTCCGTCCAGCTCCAGTAATCCAAAACAAAACGGGCCAGCAGATGTCCGACGATGACGGCAACGATTAACTGCAGCACGCGCGCGCGAGGGCTTTGCGGATGCCGGAACCACTGCTCCCACCGCACCTCCCGCAGCAAAAACCACGACACCGCAATCAAGCCGAGCGTCACGAAAATCGAAAACAACCCGTTCCAGCCAATCGAATAAAATGCGTTGGTCGCGTCCATAACGGGTTAGCCTCCCTGTCACAGCAGTCTTGCCACCAAGGCTGCCCACTCCGCCCGGCTGACGGGCCGGTCGGGCCGGAACGTGCCGTCCGGGAACCCGGACAGCCAGCCTTTTTGCACAAGCGCTTCCGCGGCCGCAGCCGCAAAATGGTTCGGCGGCAAATCGGCGAACGGCCGTTTCGGGGACGAGGGTTCGGCAAGCCCTGCCGCCCGGGCGAATAGAACGACCGCTTCCGCGCGCGTAATGTACCGGTCGGGCTCGAACTTCCGGCCTGCGGCCCAGCCAAGCCAGCCCGCCGAATCCGCCTGCACGATGGCGCCATACGCCCAGTTGCCTTTGTTCAAGTCGGCAAACCTGGAGGCCGCCTTCCGGCTTTCCTCAGGCTTGAACGCGCGAACCGCGATCGCCGTCGCTTCGGCACGGGTCAACTGGCGATTCGGCCGGAACGTGCCGTCGACGTAACCGGACATCCAGCCCGCTTTCGAGACCGCCGCGATCTGTTGCTCCGCCCAATGCCCCGCGGTATCCAGGTAAATCGAACTTGCGGGTTCGCTCTGCACGGCCAGCCGATAGAACGAATCGCGGTATGCGCCGTCGGCGGCAAGCGCCACGTAATACGTGCCGGGCTCCGTAACCCTTTCGGCGCGAATGGAGGAGGTCCCGTCGCGATTGCTCCACGTGCCGATCGGCGAAAGCTTTTTGTCCGTCAGCTTCATCGTCACCGATGCGGCATCGGGAAGTTGGTCAAGCTGCAGGCGCACGACGGAACGCTCGCGGACCTCGAATTTGTACCAGTCCACGTCTCCCTTGGTTCCGAACAATCCTTTGCGCGCCTCCTTCGCATTCAGGACGAGCGGCGTTGCGGTAAGCGCGCTGTCGTTCGGTTCGTTGGGATCTTCGTTAGGGATAATATATTCCAGATCGACCGTATACGTCCCGATGACAGGTTCGGGCTTGCCTGAAATGGCGTTACGGATGTTTATGTAATATTTCCCTTCCGCATTCGGTATCGTTAGCTCTTCGCCGTCGCCGTTGCCGTTGACGTCCCTCTCTTGGGGCGATTTGCCGGCCTTTTGCACCGTGACGGCGAGATCGATCCGGGTCGTGTCCGTGCTCGCTTTAATCTTTAGAGTGCCCGGTTTGGGCAAATCCACTACGGTCCAATCTTCGTCGCCCTTCTCGTGAAACGTTCCCGTCCACCGCTGGCTGCGGGGCGGAAGCGTATAAGCTGTCAGCATCGAGCCGTTCGGCTCCATCGCATCCGGCGCCATGCGGAATCCCGACACCATGCGGTACCGCCGGAGGCTGTCCGCCGGATCGGACGGCGAAGCGAGCAGATAATACGTTCCTTTGGCGACGGGCCACTGCATGGCGGAAACGCCGGAAACGCCGGGAGCTACCGCCTTGGCCGAATCGGCCGGATACAGCCGCAGGCTGGAAGAAGCACGGGCCGCTTCGCTTTCGAACGCAATCTCGAGCGTTCCGCTGTAAGGAACGTCCACCGCGTACCAATCGTTGTCCGCACGGCCGGACCAGGCCGCCGAAATTTCCGAACCGACCGGAAAGACGGACGCCGTCCCTTTCGCGTCGTTCGGCTCGCGCCAGTCCTCCGCGTCGTCCGCGGCAAGCGCCGCATCCGCCCGCACAAGCCCGTATCCGGTTTCCCGGTCCCATCCTTTCGCCCCGATGTCCTGCGCCGTCCGCCGGAGCGTCTCCCGAATCCGGGCCGGCGTCCAGTCCGGATGGGCCGCGCGCAGCATGGCCGCGACACCCGCCACCTGGGGCGCCGCCATCGAGGTGCCCTCCATGGCCGTCACGCCGCCGCCCGGCTGCAGCGCCTCCACGCGCCACACCGCCGACAGGTCGACCTCCGGCCCCGCGGTCGAAGCCGACTCGTGCCTTTTGCCGTCGGTTCCGGCTACGGCCAGCACGGTCGGATAAGCCGCCGGGTAGGATACCGCCGCTTTCTCTCCGTATTGTTCGGCGTCGTTGCCGCTGGCGGCCACCAGAAGCACGCCCTTGGACTCGGCGTAGGCGGCCGCCTCCCTCATTTCGGGAATATCCCGCTGCAAGCCCAAAGAAAGCACGACAATGTCGGCCCCATGATCGACCGCATAGCGGATGCCGCGGATCAGCTTCGTCTCGTCGCCCGACCCGTTCCGGTCGAGCGCCTTGACGGGCATGATTTTCATATTCCAGGAGGCTTTGGCGGACTCGTTTCGGCCTGCTTCCGCAAACCTGGCAATAATGCCCGCCACCGCGGTCCCGTGCCCGTTGTCGTCCTGCGGCGGCTTGCGCTCGTTGACGAGGTTGACGCCCTCGGTCAAATACGGAGCCAGCTCGGGATGCTTCAGGTCCACGCCCGTATCGACAATCGCGATCGTGCCTTCGACATCGCGCTGAAGCAGGCGCCAGGCTTTCGGAACGCCGATCGTCTCCGCAAAATCGGACCCGGCGGCTTGAGCCGCTCCGGATTGAACCACTCTAAAAGATTCGGATCGAACATCCGCATTCGGTACGTCGGCGACCCCTTTTGCGGCAATGCCCGCTTGTTCGGTTCCGGGCGAGCCTGCCGAGGCCTCCGGGAACCCCGCTGCCGCGCCAAACAGCGCTCCGCCCGCCACCAGCGCGCAGCCGACCCATCCCGCAACCGTGCGCGTTGCGCTCCGTTCTTTTCGTTTATCTCTTGTCATTCGGAACATTCGAAAGATCATGGCCGTCCGCACCTTTGTCTTTAGATCTGGTTGTGCGCGGTTGTGCGCGGAATATCAAATTTCCGCATAGTCGCCGACAAGGCCGATCGGCCTCGCAACGCAAATCCTGCCAAATTACTATGTTCGATACCGCCCAACGTTTCCCTGCACGCCTCGAAAAATCGGGACTTTTGTCGTGATTTGCGATAAATGGCGTCCCCAAAACAAAAAAACCGGGCTAGCCGCAAGCCGCCCGATTCCTTGTCCGCACTTCCAAAACAGGTTCAAACCACGCACCGAAAAAACTTTACCCCGCCGCATCAGCCCGTCAGCATATCCGCCCCGATCGAGAATAGGCCGTCGATCCAATCCAGCACCGGCCTCGGCAGCACGCCGAGCGCAAGCGTCGCCGCCGCGCACAGCCAGATGACGATGCCCGCCGGCACCGGCACGCGCACGGCAGGCTCCTCTGCGCCCGCGCGCATGTACATCTGGCGGATGATTTTAAAGTAGACGTAGTAGGATACGGCGGTCGCGGCCAGCATGAAAGCGCCCAGCCAGTACGCTTTGGTCTGCACCGTCCCGAACAGGATGAACAGCTTGCCGAAAAATCCGCCCGTAACCGGCAGACCCGCCAGCGAGCACAGCAGCACCGTCATCGCCCCCGCCGTCCAGGGAGCGCGATGGTACAGCCCCGCGAAGGAGGACAGCTCTTCCTTCCCCGAAGCGCGGGAGACGACGGTCAGCACCGCGAACGCCCCGACGTTCATAAACGCGTAGGCCAGCAGGTAATACAGAAACTCCGGAAAAAAGGACGCGTGCAAAATCGTCGTGTCCAGCGCCAGCGGCACAAGCAGCACGCCCGCGTTGGCGACGCCGGACAAGGCTAGCAGCCGCTTGGCGTTGCGCTGGCGCAGCGCCCCGGCCGTGCCGACCGCGATCGCCGCGGCCGCCAGCGCAGCCAGCGCCAGCGAGACGTCTTCGCGCAATGCGGCCGCTTCCGCATCCGCAAGAAAGACCGTTCTGACGAAAATCCGGTACAGCATGGCAAACGCCGCCCCTTTCGCCACGACGGCCAGAAATGACGTCACCGGCGTCGGGGCGCCCTCGTAAACGTCCGGAGCCCAGGCATGGAACGGCGCCAAAGCGAGCTTGAGCGCGAACCCGACGATCATCAGAAAGAAGGCGACGTAAACCAGCGCCCGGTAGTCCGCAACCGCTTGTTCCAATCCGCGGGAGATGCCGGCCAGTCCCGTCGAGCCGGTCACGCCGTACAAAAACGACATGCCGTACAGGATAAAAGCCGAGGCGGTTCCGCCCGTCACGACGTATTTGAAGGCGGCTTCGCCCGCAAGCCCGCTCCTTTTGCGCGCGCCCACGAGCGCGTAGGAGGAGACGCCGAGCAGCTCCAAACCGACAAACAGCGTGATCAAATCGCCCGAGGAGGCCATCATCATCGCGCCGGTTACAGCCGGGAGCACAAGATAATAGAACTCCCCTTTGATCGGAATTTCGTCTTTGCGGACGGTGCCCAGCGAAGCCAGCACGATCAGAGCCGTCGCGCCGAGAAACGCAAGCTTCAGCAGATTGCCGAAGTCGTCGATCAGGTAACTGCCGTACAGCAAGTCGCGCACGGCAGGCTCCCCGGCCAGCTCCGCCCGGCGAAGATCGCAAATGTGCCAGCTGACGAACAAAGCCGCGACCCCAATCCCGAGCAGCGTCCCCCAACCGATCCAGTCCCGGTTAACCCGGTCGGGCAGCATGAGATCCAATACGGCCAGCGCCAGGGCAAAGCCGACAAGCGCAAGCTCAGGGGCAAGGTACCAGGCGTCGCTCCAGGTCAACGTGTGAAAAACGATCATCGGTCAGCCCCCCGCCCTCGTCTGAAGTTCCCTGAGCAGCCCGGCAAACCCATGCTCCATCAAATCGGTCAAAAGCGACGGATACACGCCGAGCAGGACGATCAGTCCGGTGAGCGCCACCATCGGCAGCGCCTCGGTAAACCGGGCTTCCTTCAAGCCGGCAAACCGCGCCGGCAGCGGACCATACGCGATCGCCAGCACGCTGCGCAGAATGTAGACGGCGGCAAGCAGCACGCCAAGCACGCCGAGAACGGTCGGCCAGCGCATCGTGGCGAACAGGCCGAGAAAAGCCAGAAGCTCGCCGACAAAGCCGGACAAGCCCGGCAATCCCAAAGCCGCCAGCCCCGCCGTCAGCAAAATGCCGGACGTGAACGGCAGGCTGCGCGCAAGCCCGCCAAGCTCCGTAAGCCGCGTCGTGCCCGTTCGCTCCTGCAGGCTGCCTACGACAAGGAACAGGAGCGCCGAGATCAGCCCGTGCGAAACCGATTGGAACAGCGCCCCGGCGAAGCCGATCTCGCTTAGCGAGGCGAGGCCGAGCAGGACGATGCCCATGTGGCTGATGCTGGAATAGGCCAGCACCAGCTTGAACTCCTTCTGCACGCAGGCGAGGATCGCTCCGTACAAGACGTTGATCACGCCGAGCGCGGCGATCGCGGGCGCCGCGGCTTCCAACTGCGCCGGCAGGAGAAAGCCCGCAAAGCGGATCAGCCCGTATACGCCCATTTTCAGCAGCACCCCGGCATGAATCATCACGACCGGCGGCGGGGCTTCCGCATGAACCCGCAGCATCCACGCATGAAGCGGAAAGATCGGCACTTTGATGCCGAACGCGACAAGCAGCAGCACAAAGACGCTCCACTTCAGGCCGCCGGTAAAAGACAGCGCGCCGCCGGCGTTTGCCGCCGCGTTCGGATCGGACAGATTGGCGAGCATGACGTCATAATTGCCGCTGTACGTCAGGATCGTGCCGTCCGCCGTCTCGTCGGCGCGAAAGCCCAGCGTGGCGACCAGCAGCAGAAAGGCCAGCAGCATAACCGCCGAGCCCAGCCCGTTGTAAACGAGGAAGCGGTTCGCCGCTTTTTCCCGGCCGTAATCCCCCCAAATGCCGATCAGAAAAAACATCGGAATCAGCGTCAGCTCGAAAAAAATAAAAAACAGTCCCGCATCGCGCGCGAGAAACACGCCGTACATGCCCGTTTGCAGCAGAAGAAGCAGCGCATAATACGCTTTGCGGCGCTTGCGGATGTGCACCGAGCCGAGCGCGGCCATAAGCGACACGGCGCCCGTCAGCAGCACGAGCGGCAGCGAGATGCCGTCGACGCCCAGATGGTAATCGAAGGCCAGCCGGTATGAGACGACGCCCTGATCCCTCAGGCCCGCTTCCAGGTTCAGCGGGATCGACAGCCAAGCGACGCGCTCCTCGTATTTGGCCCCGCCGAACGCCGGCTGGTAGTCCGCGTACAGCCAAACGGCGAAGAGCAAGGACAGCCCCGTGAACACAATCGCCGCGATCCGGGCCAGCCGCCCCCCGTCTTTCGGCAGCAGAAGAAGCATCAGCGCGCCGGCGAGCGGGATCAGCACGATGAACGACAAAATCGGCACGTTGTCCGGCATCACCAGAACCTCCTTCCCGCGATCGCCAGCATCAGGACGACGGCGGCGATGACGGCGGCAAGACCGTAGGTTTGCAGCTGGCCGCTCAGCAGCCGGGAGTTAAGCCGGCCGAGCGCCTGAACGGCGCCGGCGGCGAGCCGGCCGGCTCCGCCGACGACGGCGTCGTCGAACAGCCGAAGCGCGCGGCCCAAGCCCTGCAGCGGCTTCACGAACAAATACCCGTACGCCTCGTTGAGGTAATATTCGCGCTCGACCAAGCGGACGAGCCAGGGCCAGGGCCTCGTCTGCCCGGCTCCGCCGCCTTTCGGCGCGCCTTTGCCGTACAGGAGCCAGCCCAAATAAAGCCCCAGCAAGCCGGCCGCCGCCGATGCGGCCATGACCGGAACGTTCTCCGCCTGCTCCGGAATCGCCTCGCCGCTCAGCCAGGCGCCGAGCCAGGAGCCGAAGGGCGTCTGCACGAATCCCGCGGCGACGGACAACGCGGCCAGTACGAGCAGCGGCGCCGTCATGACGGCCGGAGCTTCCTTCGCGCGCGCGGCCAAGGCGGCGTCGCCCCGCGGCCGGCCCCAGAACGCGAGGATAAACAATCGCGCCATATACAGCGCGGTGAAGCAGGCGGTGACGATCCCGACCGCAAACAGCAAGGGATGGCGCTCGAACGCCGCCGCCAGCACGGCGTCTTTGGACCAGAAGCCCGCGAGCGGAGGGACGCCCGACAGCGCCAGAACGCCCGCCCCGAACGTCCAGGCGGTCGTTTTCATCCGCCGGCCCAGGCCCCCCATCTGCCGCAGGTCCTGCGTATGCAGCGCATGGATGACGTTGCCCGCCCCGAGAAACAGCAGCGCCTTGAAGAACGCGTGCGTAAACAGGTGGAACACCGCCGCCGTCCAGGAGCCGGAGCCGAGCGCGAGCATCATGTAGCCGAGCTGGCTGACCGTCGAGTAGGCGAGCACCCGTTTGATGTCGTTTTGCTTTAGCGCGGCGGTTGCCGCCAACAGGGCCGTAAACGCGCCGATATAGGCGACCGTGTCCAGGGCGACCGCCGACGCTTCGAAAATGTCGTACGTCCGCGCGACGAGAAAGACCCCCGCAGCCACCATCGTAGCCGCATGGATCAGGGCGCTGACCGGCGTCGGTCCTTCCATCGCGTCCGGGAGCCATACGTGCAGCGGAAACTGGCCGGATTTGCCGACTGCCCCGAGAAAGAGGAGCAGCGCGATCGCCGTCGTGATGCTGGTGGAAATGACGCCGGCCTGGGAATCGAACACGTTGTGCAGGCTGACGAAATCGAGCGCATGGCCCGGCATGTACCGAAACAGCAGCAGAATCGCGATCAAAAGCCCGAGGTCGCCGACGCGGGTGACGATGAACGCTTTTTTCGCCGCCGCTCTCGCTTCCGGCTTATGGAACCAGAAGCCGATCAGAAGAAACGAGCAGACGCCGACGAGCTCCCAGCCTATGTAAAGCAGCAGCAGATTGTCGGCCAGAACAAGCCCGAGCATGGAGCAGGCGAACAGCGACAGGTAGGCGTAAAACACCGATTTCCGCTCGTCGTCCCGCATGTAGCCGAGCGAGTATAGATTCACGAGAAAAGCGACCAGCGACACGATCACGAGCATCAGCGCGGTCAGGTTCGTCACTTCGAAGCCTGCGGACAGCGTCACGGACCCGATCGTCAGCCAGGCGAACCCTCCGCTGTAATCCTCGGCGCCGGTTCCGATCCGCTCGAAGGCGATGAGAAGCGACAACGCCAGCGAGGCGAGCGAGGCAACGATCGCGATGAAGGCTCCTGTCCGCTTCAGGTTGCGGCTTAGCGTCGTCAACACGACGAACGCCGCCAGCGGGAACAACGGCGCCAGCCAGGCGTATTGCGAGAAAACGGTCCGCATCCCCTCACCTCCCCAGCCTGTCGTAATCGTCCACGTTCACCGTCGCCCGGCTCCGGTACAGCACGATCAGCACCGCGATGCCGACGGCGGCCTCCGCGGCGGCGACCGTGATGGCGAACAGAGAGAAAATCTGCCCGGCCAGCGAAGGAACGACGCCATATTTGGCAAAGGCGATCAGGTTGAGGTTGACCGCGCCCAGCATCAGCTCGATGCACAGCAGGACGACGACGGCGTTGCGCTTGGTCAGCACGCCGTACAGGCCGATGCAGAACAGGACGGCGGCCAGCGTCAGATAGGACGCGAGCATGCTCATGCCGGTTCCTCCTCCCTTTTGGCCAGCGCCACGGCGCCGATGAAGGCGGCGGTCAGCAGCACCGAGACCAGCTCGAACGGAACGGCGTATTTCGTGAACAGCAGCGTGCCGATCTCCGTCGTATTGTCCGCCGGCAGCGCCGTCTCGGGGACGGGAAAGCCCGCGCTTCGTATCGCAAAGAACAGAATGCCGAACAGGCACAGGCAGAAGACGGCCGCCAGCGTCTCAAGCAGCGGCCTTCCACGCTCCCGCTCCTCGTCCCGGTGCTTGGTCATCATGATTCCGAAAATCATCAAAATCGTCACCGCGCCGACGTAGATCAGCACCTGCACGAAGGCGACGAATTCCGCCCCCAGAAGAATGAACAGTCCCGCAAGAGAGACGAACGTGAAGGCCAGCGAAAGCGCCGTATGCACCACTTTGGCCAAGCTCAGCGCCATCACCGCGCCGGTGATCGCGCAGACGGCAAGCGCGAAAAACGCGAAAAACTCGCCGGTCGGGTTCAGGTTGAACGGGAACACCTACTTGCCGCCCCCTCTCTGGGGAGCGCCGATGTTGTTGTTGTCCTTGCGGATATTGCGGTTGTTTGCGTAAAGCCAGTCGCGGTCCTTGAACAGCTCGTCGCGGCTATACGCCGCCAGCTCGAAATTGTTCGTCATGACGATCGCTTCCGTCGGGCATACCTCGGTACAGAGATCGCACAGAATGCAGATTTCGAAATTGATGTCGAACGTGTCGATGACCTTGCCTTTTTTCTCCGGGTCCGGATTCGGCTTGCCCGTCAGCGTAATGCAGTCCGTCGGGCAAATCCGGGCGCACTGGTTGCACACGATGCACAGGTCCGGCTCGAAGTACTGGATGCCGCGGAACCGGTCCGGCATTTCGATCGGAACGTCCGGATAGGGGTATGTCACTTTGGGGGTTCCGAGCGTCTTCAGCGTCACGCCGAGCCCTTTGACGATGCCTTTGCCTTTCATGTCGCCAGCCTCCTTAGCCCAACCATTCGATTCCAAGCGCCGTCAGCAAAATGTTCGCAAGCGCCAGCGGGAGCAGCGCCTTCCAGGCGAGGCCCATCAACTGGTCGACCCTAAGCCGCGGCAGCGTGGCGCGGATCCAGAACAGGGAAAACACGATGAACGCAAACTTGAGCGCAAACCAGACCAGTCCGGGGATAAAATCAAGCTGCGGAAAAGGCGCATTCCAGCCGCCGAGAAACAAAATCGTGGTCAGGCAGGCGATGGCATAGATGTAGACGTACTCCGCCAGCATGAAGAAGGCGAACCGGAAGCCGCTGTACTCGACATGATATCCGGCGACCAGCTCCGATTCCGCCTCCGGCAGATCGAAGGGCGTCCGGTTCAGCTCGGACACGGCCGCCACGACGAACACGGCGAAGCCGATGATTTGCGGAAACACGTTCCAGTGCCAGAAGTACCCTTCCTGGCGCAGGACGATATCCCGCAGATTCAGGCTCTCCGTCAGCATGGCCACGCCGACAACCGAGAGGACGAGCGGCACCTCGTAGCTGATCATTTGGGCGGCCGAGCGCATGCCGCCAAGCAGCGCGTATTTGTTGTTGGAGGCCCAGCCTGCGATGACGATGGCGATCGTCGTCACGCCGGACAGCGCGACGTAGTACAGGAAGCCGACGTTCAGGTCGGCGAATGGAAGGTTCAGTCCGTAGGGAATGACCGCCAGTACCGTAAACGAAGGAATGAAGGCGAGCGCGGGCGCGAGCACGAACAGCGCTTTGTCGGCTTTGGCGGGGATGGTGTCTTCCTTGACGAGCAGCTTCGCAACGTCCGCGACCGTTTGCAGCAGGCCCAGCGGGCCGGTGCGGTTCGGCCCTTGCCTGAACTGCATCCAGCCGATGACCTTGCGTTCGAAATAGATGGCGTACGTGACGAACACGATGACGACGGCCAAAAGCGCCAGCGCCACTAGCGCATACCTTCCCGCCGCTTCCCAGGAGACCGGATCGTCCCAAAAGCGCTGCATCAGCAGTCCACCTCCCCGAGCACGATGTCGATGCCCCCCAGTATCGTCACCAGATTCGTCATGCTCTCGCCGACGAGCAGTTTGGGCAAAATTTGCAGATTGACGAAAGAGGGCCGGCGGAACTTGAGCCGGTACGGCTCCGCCTTGCCGGTCGAGACGATATAGCAGCCGATTTCGCCGCGCGGCGATTCGATCCGGACGTAGATTTCGCCCGCCGGCGGCCGAATGACCCGCGGCACCTTGCCCATCGTCTCCCCTTCGGGCGGAAACTGCTCCAGCGCCTGCTCCAGAATGCGCAGGCTTTGCCGAATTTCCTCCATCCGGACAACGTAACGGTCGTAGCAGTCCCCGTTGCGGCCGACCGGGACGTCGAATTCGAAACGATCGTACAGGCTGTACGGCTCATTTTTGCGCAAATCCCATTTGACGCCGGTCGATCTTAAATTCGCCCCCGACAAGCCGTAAGCGATGGCCGTCTCCGCATCGTAAGCGCCGACCCCCTTGATCCGGGACAAAAAAATCTCGTTGCCGCTGACCAGCGCGTGGTAGTCGTCCAACTTGCCGTACATGGACTTGACGAAAGCCTTGACCTTGTCAATCCAGCCTTCCGGCGCATCCCATTTCACGCCGCCCACCCGCATGTAGTTGTACGTCAGCCTGGCGCCGCACAGCTCGTTGAACAATTGGAGGATTCGTTCCCGGTCGTTGAAGGCGTACAGAAACGGGCTCAGCGCCCCGATATCGAGCAGGTAGGTTCCCCACCAGACGAGGTGGCTGGCGATCCGCTGCAACTCCATGACGATGAGGCGAAGAAATTCCGCCCGCTCCGGCACCGTCAGGCCCATCATTTTTTCGACGGCATGCACGAGCACGTAATTGTTGGTCATCGCGGACACATAGTCCATCCGGTCGGTATAAGGGATGATTTGCGTATAATTCAGGCTTTCGGCCAGCTTCTCCGTCCCCCGGTGCAGATAGCCCATGACCGGCGTCGCTTCCGTAATGATCTCCCCGTCGAGCTTCACGATAATCCGAAACACGCCGTGCGTGCTGGGATGCTGGGGACCGACGTTGAGCAGCAGTTCTTCGGTACGAATCACGCCCATCACACCTCCGGATCGAGCGGCACGTAATCTTTGCGAAGCGGATGGCCTTCCCAGTCGTCGGGCATCATGATGCGGCGTAGGTCCGGATGGCCGGGAAAATCGATGCCGAGCAGATCGTAAATCTCGCGTTCGTTCCAATTGGCCGTTTCCCAGACCGGCGTCACCGAAGGAACGGACGGCCGGTCGCGATCGGTGCGCACCTTGATCGCGTAGTTGTGGCCGCTGTCCAGGCTGAGCAGGTGGTAGACGACCTCCATATGCGTCTCGTAATCGACGCCCGTCACGTTGCGAAGATAGTTGGCGTTCAGCTCCTCGTGGCTGCGGAACAGCCTAGCCGCCTGCAGCCACCGCTCCTTCCGGACGACGAGGGTCGGCAGGTGGTCGTTCGCCTCGTTGATCGAGGCGGATTCGACCGCGTCGTCCGCTACCAGCTCGCGCAAAAGCTGCACGGCCCGGTCCAGGCGGGGCTGGTTCGGCGACGGCGGCTTCGGCGGCGGCTCATTCGTTTCGGCCGCCGCGCCTGCCGGACCGGCGGATGCGGCCCCAGGCGAGGCCGCTTGCGGACCGGCTTGCGCCGCTCCGGGCGAGCCGGCTTGAGCGGCCGCGTCTTGCGCTGCGGCGGCGGCTTTCGCGGCTTTGGCGGCTTCCCTCGCCTCCAGCGCCGCTTTGCGGCGGGCCGCCTTCTCCTCCTCCGTTTCCTTGCGGCGGGCGGGGGCGGCCGGTTCCGTACGTGCGCCGTCAGCCGCCGTCTCCGCCGCTTCCGGGCGCGACGTCCCGGCGCCGGTTGCAGCCGCGCCTGCTTCCGGCGCTTCCGTTCGCTTTTCCCCGGCGCTCACCGCAGAACCCCCGTCTTTCGGCGCTCCTGATCGCCTCTCTCCGATGTTCACCGCGGAAACGCCGTCTTCTAGCGCCCCCGTTCGCTGCTCCCCGGCGCTAGCTGCGGAAACATCATCTTCCCGCTCGTCCGGGCGTTTCCGTTCCCCTTCGCTCATCCGCTTGTCACCCGCTTTCCGGTCCGGGCTTCGTAGCGGATTTTTTCCTGGAGCTTGTTAATGCCGTAGATGAGCGCCGCCGGATTCGGCGGACAGCCCGGAATGTAGACGTCGACGGGAACGATCTGATCCACGCCCTTAATGACGGAGTAAGACTTCACATAAGGGCCGCCCGCCGTCGCGCACGAGCCCATCGCGATGACCCACTTCGGTTCCGGCATCTGGTCGTACAGGCGCCGCAGCAGCGGACCCATCTTTTTCGTCACCGTGCCCGAGACGATCATGACGTCGGCCTGCCGCGGCGACGTGCGGAACATCACGCCGAACCGGTCCAAATCGTAGTGGGGCGCCCCGGCCGCCATCATCTCGATGGCGCAGCAGGCCAGGCCGAAGGTCAGCGGCCAGAGCGAGTTGCTTCGCACCCAGCCTTTAAGCGTTTCCAAGCTGCCGATGAAGACGTTCCGTTCCAGCTCCCGAATATCCTCCGGGGATACGCTCGCTAAATCGAATTCCACTGCAGCACCTTCTTCCTCCAGGCATAAATCAGGCCGATCAGCAGCATTCCGATGAAGATCATCATTTCCGCCAACGCAAAAAGACCGAGCTTCTTATACGCTACGGCCCAAGGGTACAGGAAGACGGTCTCCACATCGAATACGACAAACATCAAGGCATACAGATAATAGCGGACGTTGAAGCGGATCTGGCCGTCGCCCAGCGGATCGTTGCCGCTTTCGTAAGCGATTTCCTTCTCCGGCGTCGGGCTTCTGGGCCGAAGCTGCTTGCCCACCCACAGCACGACGACCGGGAACGCGATGCCCACAAGCAGGAAAACGGTAACCATGACGTACTGATTGGCGTAATGCTCCACATCATCGCCTCCGTACGGGCGGAGCGGACCTGGCGTCCGTCTTCCGGCCTATTCGTATCCTTTAGCAATTATAACAAAGGCTTCCAAATGCGTCCATGGTAAAAGCGTTTTCATAATTCGGGGCCATACGGCCGCAATCCGGCGCAAAAAACGACAACCGCCCCGTGAACCTCCCTGTTTGTTTTCCGTTTTTAAGGGCCATGTTCGGGTTGGCTTCTGAAGCGTCTTCGTTGGGCGGCCCCTTCCGGCGAGCGGGCAAACCCATGTTCAGACGTGTAGACCCGCCTTCAAAACGGGCGAACACGCGTTGCCTTTCGACTTGAAAAGACAGGAAATCCGCGCTTTGAAGCCGGTTGGAAGACCGCCCCGGGCGATTGGGTTACGTGCGGTAGTGCTCAGCCGTCAAGTACTCTCTTGCCCGTCACCACCGCCGCCAACCCGCCATGTAGTCCGCTCAGTACCTCTCTTGCCCGTCATCCCCGCCGCCTACCCGTCAAGTAGCCCGTCCAGTACCTCTCTCTTGCCCGCCACTACCAACGCTAACCCGCCCTGTAGTCCGTCAGTACCCTTCTTGGTCCCGAACGGCTTTATTGGATTTTTTGCAGGATGCAGGCGCCTTTCGCCTCTTTTCGGAACGTATGTTGGATTTTGTCCACTGAAATGGCCCGAGAGCCGTGCGGATTCGGATTCTGCGTTCCAAATGAGTGGATATATCCAATATAGACCGGCTTCCGGCGCCCGAACGGCGTATTGGATTGGAGTTTTTCCAATATAGCTGCGTATAGACGAGCGAAGGCAAGTTGCTTATAGAGTCATGATGGGGGTATAGACGCACAGCCGCGGTTGCGATTATAGCCGAACTAGCGATTATAGCCACGGTTGCTCAGCATTACGGTTGCGATTACAGACGCCGGTTGCGATTCATAAACGAACAGCCGCCGCGTCATCCTGAGACACTTCGGCCTCCTGCCGACGTATCGCAAAAAAATGCCGACCAGCCCGGAAAAGGCGTGTCGGCATGCATACGAATAGGTTTATTTGCCGTTTTTTCTCCGCTCGGCCAAAGCTAAAGCGATTTTGCGCCCGTGCAGCCGGCCGGTTTCGATAAAAATCTCGTTGGCGTCCCGCCCGGTCGACACCACGCCGGCCAGGAACAGACCGGGCACGTTCGTTTCCATCGTCTCTTCGTTGTGCGCGGGAGGCGTGGTCCCATCCGGCGCGTCGACGCCCATCGCCCGCAGGAAAGCGCGATCCGGCCGGAATCCGGTCATCGCCAGCACGAAATCGGCGGGCCTGACGAAGCGTCCTGCCCCGGAGCCGCCCGCCGCATTCGACTCGATCTCCACCTCCGCCGGTTCGATGCGCGTCACCCGGCTTTCCAGCAGCAGCTCGATTTTCCCTTTGGCCACCTTGCTGTCGAAGACCGGCCGCACCCAAGGCTTGATATTGGCCGACACCGACGGTCCGCGGTACACGACGGTCACCTCGGCGCCAACCCGCTCCAGCTCCAGCGCGGCGTCGACGGCCGAGTTGCTGCCCCCGATGACGACGACGCGGGTGCCTGCATACGGATGCGCCTCGCGAAAGAAATGGCTCACATGGGGCAGATCCTCCCCCGGGATGCCAATCCGGTTCGGGTGATCGAAATATCCCGTCGCTACAACGACCGCGCGCGCCATGGTCTCCGACCGGACGCCGACTTTGTTCACCGATACGACCCGAAATGCGTCGCCTTCCTTGACGACCTCCGTTACTTTCTCATACCGTCTGATCCGAAAGTTGCGGCGTTCGGCAACCGTCCGGTAGTAGTGCAGCGCTTCGAGACGCGTCGGCTTTTCATGCGGCGTATTGAACGGAATCCCCGCAATTTCCAGCAGCTCGGGCGTGCTGAAAAACTGCATGTTGATCGGGTAGCACGAAATCGAATGGACGATGTTCTCCTTTTCGAACACAAGCGGATCGAACCCCACGTCCTGCAGCTCCGCCGCCGCCGACAACCCGCACGGCCCTGCTCCGATGATGACGACTTCTTCCACGGGCTCTCCCTCCTCTGCGGAATGAAATGGAAAAATCGCCGAGAAGCGTTTCCTCCCGCAGAGTTCCGCTTCCCGGCGATTTCGATATGGCCGTTCAAATCATGACTTGGACGCAGCCTGCAGACGGGTCATCGCCCGCTGCAGCGCCAGTTCCGCCCGCTTCACATCATATTGCTCTTGCTTGTTGGCCAAACGGCGCTCGGCCCGTTCTTTCGCCTGCAGCGCCCGGGATTGGTCGATATCCGAGCCAACCTCGGCCGCTTCCGCCAGAATAACCACTTTATCTTTACGAACTTCGACGAAGCCGCCGTGAACGGCAATCCATTCTTCCTGGTTGCCCTTCTTGACTCTGGCTACCGCAATTTTCAGAGGCGATACGAGCGGAATGTGATTCGGCAAAATGCCCAGCTCGCCTTCTACCCCTTGAACGATAACCATGTCGACGTCCTGCTCGTAAATTTTGCGTTCCGGCGTCACAATATCAAGCCGTAAGGTGCTCAATGGTATTCCTCCTTAGCGGCGGATTAGAGCCCTTGTGCGAGCCTTTTCGCCTTCTCGACGGCTTCTTCGATCGTACCGACATTGTGGAACGCCGGCTCCGGAAGATCGTCATGCTTTCCTTCGAGAATTTCTTTGAAGCTGCGGACCGTTTCTTTAACCGGCACGTAAACGCCCGGAATGCCGTTGAACGCTTCGGCAACGTGCAGCGGCTGGGACAGGAACAGCTCTACGCGGCGGGCGCGGTGCACGACCAGCTTGTCTTCGTCGGACAGTTCGTCCATACCGAGGATCGCGATGATATCAAGCAGTTCCTTGTAGCGCTGCAGCAGCTTTTTGACCCCTTGCGCCACGTTGTAGTGCTCTTCGCCGACAATTTCCGGCGTCAGAATCCGGGAAGAGGAAGCGAGCGGGTCGACCGCCGGGAAAATCCCCTTCGCCGCAATGCTCCGTTCCAGGTTCGTCGTCGAGTCCAGGTGCGCGAACGCGGTTGCCGGAGCCGGGTCGGTGTAGTCGTCCGCCGGAACGTAAATCGCCTGAATGGACGTAACCGAACCTTTCTTGGTCGACGTAATCCGTTCTTGCAATTGACCCATTTCGGTCGCCAGCGTCGGTTGGTAACCGACCGCGGACGGCATCCGTCCGAGCAGCGCGGATACTTCCGAACCGGCCTGGGTGAAGCGGAAAATATTGTCGATAAACAGAAGCACGTCGCGGCCTTCCACATCGCGGAAATATTCCGCCATCGTCAGGCCCGTCAGCGCAACGCGCAGGCGCGCGCCCGGGGGCTCGTTCATCTGGCCGAAAACCATCGCGGTTTTCGAGATGACGCCGGACTCGCTCATTTCGTGGTACAAGTCGTTCCCTTCGCGGGTCCGTTCGCCGACGCCGGCGAAGACCGAGATCCCGCCGTGCTCTTGCGCGATGTTGTGGATCAGCTCCTGCATCGTAACAGTTTTGCCGACGCCGGCGCCGCCGAACAGGCCGACTTTACCGCCCTTTGCGTAAGGCGCGATCAGGTCGATGACTTTGATCCCCGTTTCCAGCATTTCCTGCTGGGTCGACAGGTTTTCGAACGTCGGCGCCGAACGGTGAATCGGATTGGAGATCGAACGGTCCACTTCGCCGTTGCCGTCGATCGGGTCGCCGAGAACGTTAAATACGCGGCCGAGCGTTGCCGGCCCTACCGGAACCGTAATCGGCTTGCCGGTATCGATCGCTTCCATCCCCCGGACGAGCCCGTCCGTGGAGGACATGGCGATCGTGCGAACGAGATTGTCCCCGAGATGTCTTGCAACTTCAACCGTCAGGTTGATTTCGCGTTCGCCGGAGTGCTGAATTTTGATTGCGTTAAGGATGTCCGGCAGGTGGCCGTTCTCGAACTCGATGTCGACGACAGGCCCCAATACCTGGACTACGCGCCCCTTGCTCATTCGTGTCCCTCCTAGAACTTCATGGTTATGCCCATTCGTTATGCCAAAGCGTTCGCGCCGCCGACAATTTCCGCAATTTCTTGCGTAATCGCCGCCTGACGGGCACGGTTATAATTCAGCGTCAATTCGTTGATTCTCTTCGTCGCGTTCTTCGTCGCGTTGCCCATCGCGGTCATACGCGCGCCGAATTCGCTCGCCTTGTTCTCGAGCAGGGCGTTGTAGATGAGCGTTTCCGCGTATTTGGGCAAAAGAACGTTGAGCACGGCCTCGGGCGAAGGCTCGTATTCGTAGCTTGCCGAAGCTCCGGATTTGGCCGCGAATTGCGAGGAATCAAGCGGCAGCAGCTGCTTGATCGTCGGAACTTGCACGAGCGGGTTGACGAACTTGTTGTAGACCAGATACAGCTCGTCGTACGTTCCGTCCTCGAACCCTTGAACCGCCGCGGCCGCGATAGGCTTCACGTCGTAGAATTTCGGCGAATCCGGGATTCCCGTCACTTCCTGAACGATCGGATAATCCCGTTTCGCCAGGAAATCGCGGCCTTTGCGTCCAAGGACGAAAATGGCGTATTCCGACTTCGATTTGTGGTTCTCTTGGATCTGCGTCGTCAACTTCCGCAGCAAGTTGCTGTTCAACCCGCCGGCCAACCCGCGGTCGGAAGTAATGACCAGGTAAGCGGTCTTCTTGATCGGCCGCTTCTCCAGCATCGGATGCGAGATGCCGCTTGCGCCGGTCGCGATGCTCGAGACGACATCCCTCAGCGTGTCCGCGTAAGGACGTCCGGCGAGCGCCGCGTTTTGGGCGCGTCTCAAGTTGGAGGCGGCGACCAATTCCATCGCTTTCGTAATCTGCTTTGTATTTTGAGTGCTCTTGATCTGTCGCTTGATCTCGCGCATTCCTTTAGCCATTCATGTCACCACCTTGTTGCCGGGACCGGGCCCGGTGCGGCCGGTCCGGCATGTATGGGCGCTGGCGCCAGCGCATTAGGACGAAACGGAGAAGCTTTTCTTGAAGGCGCCGATCGCGTCAACCAGCGCTTTGACGTTGTCGTCGGTCAAATCGTTCGTATCGCGAATGGATGCGAAAATTTCCGGACGGTTCGCATCCAGATAGGACAGGAATTCGGACTCGAAGCGGCGTACGTCCTGCACCGGAATGTCGTCGAGGTGGCCTTTGGTAACCAGGAACAGGGAAACGACCTGGCGTTCGACGGGCATCGGCTGGTTGACGCCTTGCTTCAGGATTTCGAGCGTGCGGATCCCGCGGTCCAGACGGGCTTGCGTCACCTTGTCCACATCGGAGCCGAACGCGGCGAACGCGGCAAGATCGCGGTATTGGGCCAGGTCGGTCTTGAGCGTGCCCGCAACCTTCTTCATCGCCTTGATTTGCGCTGCGCTGCCGACCCGGGATACCGAGATCCCGACGTTGACGGCAGGACGCTGACCCGAATAGAACAGGTCGGATTCCAGGAAGATCTGGCCGTCGGTAATGGAAATGACGTTCGTCGGAATGTAAGCCGACACGTCGCCCGCTTGCGTTTCGATAAACGGCAAAGCGGTAAGCGAACCGCCGCCCAGCTCGTCGTTCAGCTTGGCCGCGCGTTCGAGCAAACGGGAGTGGAGATAGAAGACGTCGCCCGGATAGGCTTCGCGGCCCGGAGGACGGCGGAGCAGCAAGCTCAGCTCGCGGTATGCGGCCGCTTGCTTGGACAGGTCGTCATAGATAATCAGAACGTGTTTGCCTTTGTACATGAAGTATTCGCCCATCGCGCAGCCCGCGTACGGAGCGATGTACAGAAGCGGAGCAGGCTCGGATGCGCTTGCGCTGACGACAATCGTGTAGTCGAGCGCGCCGTGCTTGCGGAGCGATTCGACGACGCCGCGCACCGTCGATTGCTTTTGGCCGATGGCGACATAGATACAAATGACGCCGTTGCCCTTTTGGTTGACGATCGTGTCGATCGCAATCGTCGTTTTACCCGTTTGGCGGTCGCCGATGATCAGCTCCCGCTGACCGCGGCCGATCGGGATCATCGAGTCGATCGCCTTGATGCCGGTCTGCATCGGTTCGAAGACCGATCTGCGGTCCATGACGCCCGGAGCCGGAGATTCGATCGGGCGCGTAGCCGTCGTGTTGATCGGACCGCCGCCGTCAATCGGCTGTCCGAGCGCGTTGACGACGCGGCCGAGCAGCGCTTCGCCGACCGGCACTTCCATAATGCGGCCGGTCCGTTTGACTTGGTCGCCTTCGCGGATGCCGGCGGTCGAGCCCAAGATGACGACGCCGACGTTGTCTTCCTCAAGGTTGAGGGCCATGCCGACGACTCCGCCCTCGAATTCGAGCAGCTCGCCCGCCATGCATTTTTCCAAACCGTGTACGCGCGCGATACCGTCGCCGACTTCGATAACCGTACCGACGTCCACGACTTGAATATCGGATTGATATTGTTGAATCTGCTGCTTGATCAGCGTGCTGATCTCTTCAGGCCGGATACTCAATTCGTTCACCCCTGTCTAATTTGCCGAAGTTTGGAGAGTCTTCTCCAACCGTTCCAGTTTGCCGCGCAGACTGCCGTCGTAGAGCGTATCGCCGATGCGAACCGTCAGTCCGCCGAGCAAGGACGGATCTACCGTTTCGTTAAGCCGAACCGTTTTGCCCAGCAAGGAGCCGAACGTTGCGGCGAGCTGTTCCTTTTCGCTATCCGTAAGCGGCTTCGCGGACACGACGTGGGCTTCCGCCCGGCCGAGCGCTTCGCCCGCCACCTTGATATAAGCTTCCAAAACTGCAGGCAATTCCCCTTGGCGCCCGCGCTCGATCAGCAGTTTGACCGTGTTGAGAACGACAGGGGATACCGAGTTTCCGAAAATGGCTTGAACCGCTTCGATCTTCTTCGCGGCGTCGATATTCGGAAACGTCAGGAAGGAGCGGAATTCCGCATTCCCCCGGAACGTCTCGGCAATCGCCTTCAGCTGCTCTTCCGTTTCGGATACCAGCCCCTGCTCGGAAGCAAGCTCGAACAGCGCCTTGGCATACCTTCTCGCAACCGTGCTGCCGCTCATGATTTCGTCCCTACTTCTTTCAGGTAATGATCAACAAGCTCCTGCTGCGTTTTTTCGTCAACCTGCTTTTCGATAATCTTCGAAGCGATCAAAACGGAAAGGCCGCTGACTTGGGCTTTGAGCGCGGATACGGCTTTGTTCTTCTCCGTCTCGATGTCTTTCAGCGCCTCTTCCTTCAGGCGGTTCGCCTCGTTGCGGGCTTGCAGAAGGATTTCTTCCGCTTGCTTGGCGCCCGTCGTTTTGGCTTGGCCGATAATTTCGGCCGCTTCCTGGCGAACCTGCTGCAGCGCTTGCTTTTGCTCCTCGAGCAACCGCTCGGCTTCCTCGCGGTTTTTCGCCGCGCTTTCCATCTGCTCGGCCACGAGCTGACGGCGTTTTTCCATAATGCCGAATAGCGGCCCGAAAGCGTACTTATTCAGCAACCAGTACAAGATCAAAAACGCCGCGATTGCAAATACAGTGGATTCCCAATGGAACTCCATGGTTGCACTCCTTTCCGGATGCTGATCTTATCGCACAAAAAACGATGGCGTGGAGGGCTTTGGCCTTCCCCGCCATAATCCGTTTGCTATCCGATTAGCTGAAGAACGCCAGGAAGCCGATAACGACGCCGATGATCGGAACGACTTCGACGATACCTACGCCGATAAACATCGTCGTTTGAAGCTTGCTTGCACTTTCAGGCTGGCGAGCGATACCTTCGACCGTCTTGCTGACGATAAGACCGTTACCTACGCCTGCGCCGATCGCGCCGAGACCTACCGCTATTGCTGCTGCCAAAACGTTGAAATCCATGTGTTAGATCCTCCTAAAATTTAGGTTGTTTTTAGATGAAACCGTCAATCTGCTGGAGATCGCGGCATTAATGCTCATTCTCATGCTCGTCGTGAATGGCGGCCTGGGAAATATACACCATCGTCAAAATGGTAAACAGGAACGCCTGAATGGCGCCGACGAAAATACTGAAGCCCTGCCAAACGATCAGGAACGGGATGCCGACCACGCCCAACATCAGAATGGTCGCAATCAACACTTCGCCCGCAAAGATGTTGGCGTAAAGCCGGAGCGCCAGCGTTACCGGTTTGGCGATGGTCTCAATGAGATTGAGCGGGAAAAAGAACCAGTAAGGCTGGAAGTAGTGTTTGATATAATGCTTGCGGTTCAGCTTCAGACCCAGGAAGTGGACCAGGATGAATACGACGAGCGCCAGTCCCGCCGTGACGCTGATATCCGCCGTCGGGGACTTCCACCAAGCAAGCTCTACGTGTCCTCCGTGTTCCTCAAGTATTGCTTCCGTTATGCCCAGCCAGTCGATGGCGTGATGCGCTTCGGTTACAATGCCGAACGGCAATCCCAGAAGGTTGGAGACGAAAATAAACATGATGAGCGTCAATCCCAGCCCCACATAAGGCTTGACGCGATGAAGCGGCATCGTGCTGGCGATGGTCGACTGAACGAATTCGACGACCCATTCCATGAAGTTTTGCAGCTTGGAAGGATTGTCGACCGACAAGTTGCGCACCGCGAGCCTCGCAATCACGAATGTGATAACCGCAGAGACGAAGATCGCAATGAAAGCGGAGATGTCGATGTGCAGACCCGCTACTTCCACCACGGGGAACAAGTGCATAGGTGTGATGTTTCCTCCTTTCCGTCAGGATTGACGTTTGTTGCCCAGATAAGCGAACAGCAACACAACGACGGGCATAAAGAAACAAGAGAACAGGACGGAAGGCAGATGAAAGCGATCGGGGAAACGGTACGCGACCATCGCGGCGAGCAGAACCGTCGCCAACCGGCCGGCCAAGCCCAGGCCCATTCTGCGCGGCGGATTGGGATTGTTTTTGTAAACGTTTCCGATCAGATCCACCCTTTTGCGCAACAGGAACGAATTGACCAGGCTCGCCACCACGCCGAGCACCACGCCCGCGGCGTAAACGCGCCACTCCGGAACGGCCGCCCATACAAGAAAGCAAACCGCCAGAAAAAGAAACGCGGCCCGCGTCGCTTTTTGCAAAAGTTCATCCATTTTTGTTCTCCAGAGCTTTCTTGACAAGTAAAATCGCAATCAGGAGCCCCGCTGCGAGGCCCATGAAAACGCCCGCAATCTTCCAACCGGAAGAATGGGGCCCGATCCAACTGCCAATCAAGTAACCCGCCACCGTGCTCAGACCGACTTCGAAGCCGAGCGCCCCGAAAAGCGCGAGCGCGCGCCACGGATTGTCCTCATTGCCCTTTTTATTCATCATTTGTACCTCTGTCGATCCTCAATCATTTTATCGAAGTCGCAGAAGGTTTGTCAATTCAAAGAAATCAAAATTTATGTGAACGGAAGCTCGGGAAATTCGCGCCGTGACGCGATTTGCCGGCGGCTAAAACCATACAGTTTAACTGTAAGCTGTACGCAGCCGCCAGCGGGTTGTCCGCTCGTTCGCACGAATTTTGTCGCTTTGTCCGCCGAAGCGGCTAACCCTCGTCCCGACTTCTTCTTCCATTATTCCCCGGTTTCGGATAAGGCATCCGTCCGCCGTCTTTTTTCCGGCCGAAGGAGCGGATGGATGCCGTCCGGAGCCCGAAGGCGGGGAACGGTCCCGGGATTCGGCCGTGCGCCCCCGAAGCGTCAGGCGCGCATGACGGCGGGACCGCGGGATTCCCGAAACGCCCTAGACGCGGTCAGCGGCTCGCTCCGAAAGGTTCGGGTCTTTCGCCGCGCCCGAAATGATGCAGGATCGCCTGGACGATGCGCTGCGACGCGCGTCCGTCCCCGTAGGGATTGGCGGCTTTGCTCATGCGTTCGTAGGCGGCGGAGTCGGTCAGAAGCGTCCTCGCCCGCTCGAACACCCGCTCTTCCTCCGTGCCGACCAGCTCGAGCGTTCCCGCCTCGATGCCTTCCGGCCGCTCCGTCGTATCGCGAAGAACGAGCACCGGCACGCCGAACGAAGGCGCCTCTTCCTGCAGCCCGCCCGAATCGGTAAGGATCAGGTGCGTATGCGGATAGAAATTGTGGAGCTCCACGACATCAAGCGGCTCGATCAGCTTGATCCGGGGATGCCCGCCCAGCAATTCCTGTGCCGGCTCCCGCACGGCCGGGCTCGGGTGAACGGGATAGACGACGGCGATATCGTCGAACTCGTCGGCCAGCCTGCGGACCGCGCGGAAGATGCGGCGGTGCGGCTCGCCCTGCGCCTCGCGGCGGTGCGCGGTCATCAGCACAAGCCGGCGGCCGGCAGCCCATTCGAGCACCGGATGGGTAAAATCCGGCTTCACCGTATATTGGAACACGTCCGTAACCGTATTGCCGGTTATATAGATGTTATCCTCCGGCTTGTTCTCCTTGCGGAGGTTGCCCGCCGACCAGCCGGTCGGGGCGAAATGCAAATCGGCCAGCACGCCGGTGAGCTGGCGGTTCATTTCTTCCGGATACGGAGAAAGCTTGTTCCAGGTCCGAAGGCCCGCCTCCACATGCCCGACCTTGATCTGCTGCAGGAACGACGCGTAGCTGGCGAGAAAAGTCGTCAGCGTATCGCCGTGAACGAGCACGAGATCGGGTTTCGCTTCCCGAAGCACCGGTTCCAGCCCTTGCAGCACGCGGATGGAAATGTCGTTCAGCGTCTGCTTGGCCTGCATGATGTCCAGATCGTAATCCGGCTTGATCCGGAACACTTCCAGCACCTGGTCGAGCATTTGGCGGTGCTGCGCCGTGACGCAGACGATCGGCTCGATTTGTTCCGGATGCTTTTGCAGCTCGAGAATGAGCGGGGCCATCTTGATCGCTTCGGGACGGACCCCGAAAATAGTCATCACTTTAATTGCGCTCACAACGCAAGTTCCCCCTCGATTGTCCGAATGCCAACAACGTTCCCATGATTCGCTTTATTTGGTTCCATACATCCGGTCTCCCGCATCGCCGAGTCCGGGCACGATATATCCGTGTTCGTTCAGACGCTCGTCCAGCGCGGCAACGTAAATGTCGATGTCCGGGTGCTCGGCGCGCACCGCCTCGACGCCTTCGGGCGCCGCAATGAGGCACACCAGCTTCGTCGGCCGGCAATTCCGCTTCTTCAAAATGTCGATCGCGGCGTTCGCCGATCCGCCCGTGGCGAGCATCGGATCCAGCACGATCAGTTCGCGTTCCGTCACATCGGAAGGAAGGCTCACGTAATACTCCGTCGGCTTCAGCGTTTCGGGATCGCGTTGCAGCCCGATATGCCCGACTTTAGCGGACGGCAGCAGCTTCAGCATTCCGTCCACCATTCCCAGTCCCGCGCGCAAAATCGGCACAAGACCGAGCATTCTGCCGGCTATAACGCGTCCCTCCGCTATGGCCACCGGCGTTTCCACCGTCACCGTCTCAAGCGGAATATCCCGGGTAATCTCGTAGGCCAGCAAGGTCGACAATTCCTCGACCAATTCCCGGAATTGCTTCGTGTCCGTATTTTTGTCACGAAGAAAAGTTACTTTATGTTGAATCAACGGATGATCGCATATAACGAGACGACCCAAATATACCTCTCCTTCCTCCGTTCATTCTGCCCGTACATTATATCATTGTCTCTCGCCGCGCGCACTCTATCCTCGTTCCGAAATTTGCGGATTTCGCGGGGAAATTTTTCCCTCCTCGGGCACCGGGGCACGCACCCATCCCGGGACACTCGCATAGCATACAGCAAAACCAACCGGGAGGATTGTTCATGCGCGTCAGCTCGCCTGAAAGCGGCAGTACGATCGTGTATAAAGCCGATCAAGTTTGGTGCGACCATGTCAGAAAAACGAGGAAGCGGCTTAGCGGAATAAGCGCCCAATGCATGCATCGGCCCGTCCGCGTCCAGACCATCGACGGACACACATACGAAGGAACCGTCATCGGCTCCGACGCAGGGCATCTTTATCTTCAAGTCAATCCCGCGGCGGGCGATTACCGGTTCCTGGGCCCCTTTGCCGCCGGCTCGATTCTCCCGCTCGTTCTGTACGAACTGCTGGTCATCACCTTGCTGATTTGACTTGGGCAACTTATAACGGCCGCTATCGGACCGTTATTTTTTTTGCGCCGCCGTTTTGCCGTCCCCGCCGGTCTTGAAGGCAACCAGATTTTATCTGCCCCGCAGGTTCATGATTCGGCCCGTTCTGGAAATCTTATGAGGGTTGCCGCTTCTGTGCGCCGGCCTGCCGCCCGCCCGCGCGGTAACCGGCATCCGCCCGGCAACTCTCGGCAAAGGAGGGAACGGATATGGCCGAACGAACCGAGCTTCTCGACCGCGGACGCGACGCGCGCCAGGAATGGCTGCTGCTTGGGGTAAACGGCCTGTTTGTGGGAGCGAACGCTCTGTCGTCCACTTTCGTCAACGTATACTTGTGGAAACTGAAAAACGACTTGACGATGATCGGCTGGTTTGCCGTCGTCCATCAGATCGTGATGGCGCTCACCTTTTGGCTGGCGGGGAAATGGGTAAAGGAAGGGAACAAGCTGGGCGCGCTCAGGCTGGGCATCGCCGTCGCCGCCGTTTTTTACGCGCTGGTGCTGCTGCTCGGCCCCCAGGCCGTCCGCTACATTCCGCTACTCGGCTGCGTGCAGGGAATTTCGTCCGGCTTGTTTTGGCTGGCCTTCAACATTTTCTATTTCGAAGCGACCGCTCCCGATTCGCGGGACCGTTTCAACGGACGGGCCGGACTGCTCGGTTCCGGATCGAACATGATCGCGCCCTGGCTGTCCGGCATCGTTATCGCGCGCCTTGGCGGAACGGTCGGTTACCGGCTTATTTTCGCGATTTCGCTCGGCATTTTTGTCGCGGGAGTGCTGCTTTCCTTTTTCCTGAAAAGGCGCCCGAAGCTTGGACGGTACGACTGGTCGCTCGGCCTGCGGAAGCTGCGGGAGAAAAACAACCCGTGGAGAACCGTCAGCCTCGCCATGATCGCCCAAGGCCTGCGCGAAGGCATCTTCGGCTTTATGGTCATGCTGCTCGTCTACATCGCGACAGGCAGCGAGCTGCGGCTGGGCAATTTTTCGCTGATCACCTCGGCCGTGGGGCTCGTCAGCTTCTGGTTCATCGGCCGCATGTACAAGCCGGTATACCGGAAGTGGGGCATGTTTGCCGGCGCGCTGATGATCAGCCTGGCGGTCGTCCCGCTTTTCTGGAAAGTGGACTACTTCACCCTGCTTGTTTTCGGCATCGCGACCTCGATGTTTATGCCCCTTTATTCGATCCCCGTCGTTTCGTTCGTATTCGACATGATCGGGCGGGACAAGGCCAGCGCCGAGCGGCGGGTCGAATCGGTCATTTTCCGGGAGTTGGGGCTTAATTTGGGCCGTTTTGCGGGAACGATCGTTTTTATTGCGGTCGTCTCCTACCGCCCGTCGCCGCTTGCGGTCAACCTGCTGCTGCTCGGCTTCGGCAGCTCTCCCCTGCTCGTCTGGTGGCTGCTCCGGGACAAGCTGGGCGCGCCGGCCGGCCCTTCTCCGCTCCGCAGGACCGAACGCGCCGGCCTTCTGTCTCGCCGCTCCAGGCTGCCAAGCCCCAGTTGAGTCCTGGGTGGGCCGGCATGGCGCGGCGCGGACCAGGTGCGGAGGGCTCGCCTGCCGCTTCCGCGGCGGGAACGGGGCGCTCGCTTTGTTGCCGGACGAGACAGAGGTCAATTCCCTTTGCAGAGCGGGATAGAGGCACACTCTCTTTGCGGGGCGGGACGGGGGAGGCTTGCTTACCCCTGCAGTGTGGAACCGCAAAAGGCTTCAACCGAGGATCGACCGGACCGTAGGGACGTTATTTTGTCAAAAAGCGGCTGAAATCCGGGTGATGCGGACACAGATTCCGCTATTCCATTCAACCAGGGTTATTTTTGACGTGTCTGACGGGCATTAACGGATCTTCGGTCCGTCAGGAAAACGATTTTAAGCCATAGCGGCAACATAGCGGATGGACGGTCCGTTTCAACCGCAAAGCCGCGTCATGGTCAGCGCCTGACAGGCAGAATACCGGCTACCCTTCCATGGCGGAAGAAAGCCGTCCTTTCAGCTGCGAACGGAACGCCGCCTCCGTCTTATGGCGTAAACAAAGCTTCACGGCTCCGGCAACGGGACGGCGCACCGCTTCCCCCAGTGGCTCCGGCAACCGGGACAGCGCACCGCTTCCCCAGTGACTCCGGCAACGGGACAGCGCACTCCTTTCCCTGTAGCGAAACTGTGCATCTTTCGGTTACAATATAATCGAAAAAACAAAGACCTATTCGGAGGAGGAGGAAATCGATGAGCCATTTGGGTTCGCCTTTTACGCTCAAGGGCCTGACCCTGCGCAACCGCATCGTCATGAGTCCGATGTGCCAATACTCCGTGGACGCGGAGGACGGGAAGCCGAACGACTGGCATTTTGTTCACTATACTTCACGCGCCATAGGAGGAACGGGACTTATCATCATCGAGATGACCGACGTCGAACCGGACGGCCGGATTTCCAACCGCGACCTGGGCTTATGGTCGGACGAACACGTTCCGGCTTTCCGCCGCGTGATCGACGAAATTCATAAGTACGGCGCCAAAGCGGCGATTCAGGTGGCGCATGCGGGACGCAAGGCGCTGGACGCCGAGGTGCCGGTCGGCCCGTGGAACGAGCCGTTCGAAGCCAATGCCAAAAAACCCCGCGCCCTGTCCACCGAAGAAGTCTGGCAGCTGGTCGCCAAGTTCGCCGACGCCGCAAGGCGCGCGGTGGAAGCCGGCGTCGACACGATCGAACTGCACGGCGCGCACGGGTATTTGATTCACCAGTTCCATTCTCCTCTCATCAACAAGCGCGACGACGAGTTCGGCCGCGATTACGCCAAGTTCGGCGTCGAGGTGATCCGCGCCGTCAAGAAGGTCCTTCCGCCCGACATGCCGCTGATGATGCGGATCTCCGCCGTCGAATACGCGGAGGGCGGATATGACCTTGATCACAGCATCAAGCTGTGCCAAGCTTACCGCGATGCGGGCGTCGACCTGTTCGACGTTTCCAGCGGCGGCGAAGGCGGACCGGCCGGCCCCCGCAAACCCGGCAACTTCCCCGGCTACCAGGTGCCGTTCGCCAGGGCGATCCGCGAGGCGACGGGCGTGCCGGTTATGGCCGTCGGCATGCTTGACGATCCGCGGCTTGCGGAAAGCGTCGTCGGCAACGGCGACGCCGATCTGGTCGCCATCGGCCGCGCCATGCTGCGCAACCCGTACTGGGCGGTCGATGCGCTGCGGCTGCTGGACGGCAAAGCGAACATCGTCAAAGCCTACGAACGGGGATACTGAGCCCCGGAACGGCAAACAACCCGCGACCGGGCGCGTCAGCGCCTGCCGCGGGTTGTTTGTCGTATAGAGCGCGCGGTTCGTCCGTGCAACGGCGCGGTCCGTCCGTGCGCGCCTCCGCCGGCGCCGCTTCGTGCGCCCGCCGGTTGCGCCGCCCCCGTGCGTCCGTTGGCGGCGTCACCTTCGTTTGATCCGGCCGAAGCCGCCGACCCGGGTTTTCGGTACGCCCGACTTCCGCGGCTTCAGCCACCCGGACGACTTCTTCGAACCGCTCTTGTCGCTGTCGTCGTTGCGGATGATCGATCCTTTGGAGCCGGAGGATGAGGACGAGCCGCTCTTTTTGCCGAACAGCCCTCCCGAGCCGACGCCGCCGGTATCCGCGGACGAACTCCGCTTGATGATCGACCCTTTCTTCTGCACGGTGATCGGCGGCGCGTCCTTCGTATCGCTCGCCGTCGGCGCCCGGTACGAGCCGGATGCCGGCGGGTAATACGTTTTGCTGCCGTAGCCGCGATAGTCCCCGTAGCCGCCCGATCGGCCAACCGAATCGAAAAGGCTGCCGATCACGCTCGCAAGCAGGTAGCCTTCCAGAAACGACGGACTGTAGTTTTGCCGGACGTACTCGGTGCTGTCCACCTCGATCAGCGTATCTTCCGCATGTTCCGGGTCCTTTTGCACATGGATCAGCTGATCGGAATAGACGAGGAACATGTGGTCCGGATCTTCCTCGGACATCTGCTCGGGCTTCTTCTTCTCCGCAAGGGCCTTGGCCACTTCCGGAACGGTCTCCCCTTCCGCCCGGTACACATAAGACGTCTGATCGCCGTTGCGGCTGACGGATTCAAGGGGATACGTCTCTTCGACGTTGACGCTGCCGCACGCGGACAGCAGCCCGCCGACAAGGGCGAAAATGACGATAAGGTTCACCAAACGAATCCACGGACGGAAACGGCTTACGACCATCACGCATTCCCCCGCAGCCATTCAACATCTGCCGGGAGCACGCTTTCCCCCTCGTAGAGCATGAACCTGCCGTCCTGCCACTCGATGCGCAGCAGCTTCCGATTGTCGGACTGATATTGCCAAACGTACAGTTCTCCGCCGGTCTCGGCAAACGGCGTATTGCCGGTTGCGGAGATGCGCGTCGAATACCGTTCCTCCAAAAAATAATGGATGCCGTCGAGCTCGATCTCGGTCGGCACCTCGTCCACCGAATCCAGCCGGCCGTCAATGACGGAGTAAAGGCCGAACTGCCGGGTCGCCCGCTCCTCCACGGACAGGTAGCGAATCGAGGCTCCGTCCCGGAGCGTCAGCCAAACGGAGTTGCGGCTGAGCGGCTTCGTCCGGCCGACGACCTGGTACGTGACCAGCGAAACTTCGCATACATCCCCGGGACCGAGCGTCATCACGCTCTTCTCCGCCTTTAACGGCTCCGGCTTGCGAAGCAGGTTTTTTACGCGTTTCAACAAGCTCATGGCCCGCTTCCTCCTTTCCGCGGCTTTACAGGCAGGCGCCGATAATCAGCGCGCCGACCAGATGCAGCGTTCCGGCGATCAGCCCGTGGCCGACAACGCCGTTCTTGACGCCCTCGGCCAGGCGCAGATCGCCGATTGCCGCCAGCACCCATTCGACCAGCCGTTCCAGAACGAGCAAAATCGCAAACGAAACAAGAGACACGAAGAGGGCCTCCAACAGATGATTGGAGGTAAAAATCGACCGGGACAAAATATAGCCCTGCGCCCCCAGCTTCATGGCAAAGCGGACAATGACGGCGTTGTTCCCCTTCTTGATCTCTTCCATATCTTTATACTTCGTAAGCTGGGCGTCGATCCACATAAGCGCGAACAGCAGCACGCCTCCGGCCGCCGTCCAGATGAGCGTCCCCGCGATCTGGTTGAACGTCAACGCATTCGTCTCCCCTTCCGGTTTCCAATCCGTGCCTATGTCTTCCCGGCCGTCCGCCTATCCGTTCAGGCGAAACGCCGGCAAAAAAGAAGGACCCCCGCGAGGGGGGCTTTTGCCGTCATTCGTACTTTTTCAGCAGCGCCGCCAGCTCGTCTTCGATCTCTTTGTCTTTGCCGAGCGCCGCAATCTCTTCGTCCAGCGACTTGCCCTTCGCGCCTCCGATCTCTTCGGTCGCTTCGGCATGGGCTTCCATTTGCAGAACCTTCTCTTCCATCCGCTTCAGGCCGGACAAAGCCGTATCGGAACCGAAGCCGGCCATCGCCTTGTTGATCTCGGCCTGGGCTTTGGCCGCGTTCGCGCGGGCAACCAGCGTTTCGCGCCGGTTTTTCAATTCGGTAAACTGCTTGCGCATCTCCTCCAGCTTCTCGCGCAAGCGATCCGCCGCGGCTTTGTTCTGCTCGTAGCTCGCCTTGTACTCCGCGGCTTTCTGGGCGGCCGCTTTCTTTTCCTCCAGGGCGCGCCGGGCAAGCTCGATATTTTTCGCCTGAGCGGCAATATTGGCCTGCTCGTCGCGCTTCTGCACGAGCGCTTCCTGCTCCTCGTACAGCTGTTTGAATTTCTTCTCCAAGGCGATTTGGGCGGCGACCGCCTTTTCGGCGTCCTCCAGATCGTCCTGCATGTCGCGCAAATACTGGTCCGTCATTTTCACCGGGTCTTCCGCTTTCTCGATCAAAGCGTAAACATTGGACAACGTAAGGTCGCGCAGCCGTTTGAAGATGGACATGAACACGTTTCCTCCTTTGGGGTTTGCCCTTTCCTTATACCCGATAATACGCGCAAATGCGTTTGGGGTTTCATCGCTGCCGAAAGACGGGGAGAGGATTGTGCGCGGTCAGTCCGCGATTTCGTAACCGGCTTGCCGCTTGACCGCGTCGCCCGGGCTGTCGTCGAACGGCTTCGGCGATTTGGCCCCGGGGCCATCTTGCCAGTGGCGGCTGCTGCCGGGAAGATCGTCGAACCAGACCGCGGACGGGGGACATTCCAGCAGCATAAACATGCCGTGCTGGTGGTGACGGGACTGCTGGTACTTCAAATAGGCTTTGCGGTTTTCGACGGCGAGAATTTCGATCTTTCCGGAAACGTGGCTCATCGTAAGGCGCGCGTTTTTGCCCGGACCGGACGTTCTGGCTTTGGCGCCTTCCACCAAGTGATAGGCCCGCTCCAGCGGCATGGAATACCGCTCGTTCGCAAGGGTGGGGCGGTTGATGAAAAATTCGTGCGAGGCGACGCCCGCCCAGGACAGTTGGTCGAGCAGCGCGCCGAGAACGGCGGAATCGTCGTTTACGCCTTTGAGAAGCGGCGTCCGGCTCATGATGACCGCCCCCGCCTCGTGAAGCGCTTCAAAGGCCCGGATCGCCTCGGACGTCATCTCGCGCGGATGGTGAACATGCGCCATCACGTATATGCGCCTGTCCGGCTTGGAATGTTCGCCGATCAGCTTCAACAGCTCCGTGTTCTTGTATATCCGCTTCGGGTTGAACACCGGCATTTTCGAATGAAGGCGAATGATACGCACGTGATCGAGAAGACGCAGCCGCCCGATCACCTTGCGCAGCGCCGCCGCTCCGACCGCCAGGCTGTCGCCGCCGACCAGAAGAACCTGGTCGATCTCTTCATGCCCGGCGATGTAATCGATGCCGGCCATAACGGCGGAGAGCGCTTCGTCCGGATCGCCGCGCAGCGCCCGGCTGCGCACGGCGTCCGGCATGTGCAGCAGCGCCGTGTTCGCGTACACGTGCTGGCAGGCCGGAGTGGCATACTCGAATTCGTCGTTCGAGCAATCCCAGCCCCCGTCCTTCGGCAGCCCCGTGGCGGGCACGACCAGTTCCCGGAGCGGGTCGGACGGATCGTTCCAATCAATCAGCTTGAGATAATACTCGTTCATACGAACGGCCGATTTGCCGAACGCTTGCGTGAGCATTTGCATTTCCGGCTCGGGAATGGCCGCGGCACGCTCGGCATTGGACAGAAAACCCGACGACGTCATACCCATTCCTCCTTCTCCCAATATGATGCGCCGCGGGCAAGGGGAAGCGCAAAAACCCCTTGCGGCAAGGCAGAGGTACGCTTAGCCTGCGAGGGGCCGAAAAAAACAGAAAAGACCCTCAAGAAGGGTCAATAGGATGCGATGTATACTGGTAGCATTGACCCATCCACTGCAAACGAGGTTAGCTGACGGACTCGGGCAAGATGGTACCCTATGGCGCTCTCCGGCGCCAATTCGCCCCACTTGATTGGTTCCCCCGCTTCCCGGCGCGCGGCTCGGGAATTAAGCGTACAATTAGTATACACGGCATAACGGAAAACGGTCAAAAATTTTTTCTGGAAAAAGCTGAAAAATCAGGATTCGACACGCAGCGGCAAAGGCGGCCCCTGGGGCCGCCTCCGTCCGCTCGGCGCGAGCGGATTTTCGCTTAGTATTCGAGTTTCGGATAAAGCGGATATTGCTCCGTCAGCTCGCGCACCATGGCCCGCGCTTTGTCCAGCACGGCCGCGTTGTCTTTGTTCTTCAGCGTAAGCGCGATGACCTGGCCGATCGTTTTCATCGCTTCCGCATCCATGCCGCGGGAGGTGACGGCCGGAGTGCCGATGCGGATGCCGCTCGTCACGAACGGGCTGGTCGGGTCGAACGGAATCGCGTTTTTGTTTACCGTAATGCCGACGGAATCCAGCACGTGCTCGGCTTCCTTGCCGGTAATGTTCAGGTTGCGCGTATCCACCAGCATCAGGTGGTTGTCGGTGCCGCCGGACACGAGATTCAGCCCTTGAGACAGCAGCTCGTCGGCAAGCGCCTTGGCGTTGGCCACGACATTGGCCGCATACTCTTTGAACGAAGGCTGCAGCGCTTCGCCGAGCGCCACCGCTTTGGCCGCGATGATGTGCATGAGCGGGCCGCCCTGCGAGCCCGGGAACACCGCTTTGTCGATCGCGCCCGCCCAGGCCTTGGTGGTCAGGATCAAGCCGCCGCGCGGACCGCGCAGCGTCTTGTGCGTCGTCGTGGTGACGAAGTGGGCGTGCGGCACCGGGCTCGGATGCTGTCCGCCCGCGACAAGGCCGGCGATATGCGCCATGTCGACCATGAACAGCGCGCCCACGTCCCGGGCGATTTGGCCGAGCGCTTCGAAGTCGATGATGCGCGGATAAGCGCTGGCGCCGGCGACGATCAGGCGCGGACGATGCTTGAACGCCGCTTTGCGCACTTCGTCGTAGTCGATCGTGAACGTCTTCTCGTTGACGCCGTAAGCGACGAAGTTATACAGCAGGCCGGAAGCGTTCACCGGGCTTCCGTGCGTCAAGTGGCCGCCGTGCGCGAGGTCCATCCCGAGCACGGTATCTCCCGGCTTCAACGCCGCCAGATACACCGCCATGTTGGCTTGAGCGCCGGAATGCGGCTGAACGTTGGCATGCTCGGCGCCGAACAGCTCTTTCGCGCGGTTGCGCGCGATTTCTTCCGGAATGTCCACGTATTCGCAGCCGCCGTAATAGCGTTTGCCCGGATAGCCTTCCGCGTACTTGTTGGTCAGCACCGTGCCCATCGCTTCCAGCACGGCTTCGCTGACGATGTTTTCGGAAGCGATCAGTTCCAGGTTGTTCCGCTGGCGGTTAAGCTCCAGATTCAACGCTTTGACGATTTCCGGGTCTTGATTGCGCAATTGGGACATAGAAGCATCCTCCTTATTCATGTAGGCCGTTTCCATGCAGTTTCGCGTCCGAAATGCAAAGGAGCCGGATTCACGGGATTTATCGGGGTTTATCTATGGAAAAAAGGCAAATCAATCGCAAGTGCGGGAATCAGAATCGTCGGGCGGCAATTTGTACACCGCGCGTTCCCCTCCGATCAGCTTCGGCCGGGTATACGCCATCGTCACTCTCGCCTCCCCGATCCAGGGAACGGACGGACGGACCGGCACCGCCACCGGCCGCAGATGCATGCCGATCAGCGTTTCGCCGATGTCGATGCCCGCGTCCGCTTGCGCGGCTTCGACGAGGCAGGGATCGGACATCCGGCGGTAAGCGTAGGCCGCCATCGAGCCGCCCGCTTTCGGGACGGGCACCGCCGAAACAATCGTCCATCCCTGCGATTCGGCCAGCGCGCGCTCGGCCACCAGAGCCCGGTTCAGATGCTCGCAGCACTGCCAGAGCGGATGAAGACCCGCCCGGCCGCAGACCCGAAGAACCCCTTCGTAAATCTGCTCGGCCACTTCCATGGCGCCCGCGGTGCCGATGCGCTGTCCGCGCACCTCGCTTGTGCTGACGCCCGCCACCAGTTTTTGCCCGGGGCGAAGCTTGCCGGCCGCGACCAGCTCGTTCAGCGCCCGCTCCACTTGGTCCGCCAAAGATCGGATATCCGTCGGGTTGCGCCCTGCTTCCGTCATTTCTTGTCCCTCCCTGCCTTGATGCCGCAAGCGTCCGTCAACGATGAAGGGAATATTGCGCTTCGATCGCCTTGACCTTGTTCAGGCGGCCTTGATGGCGTTCACCCTGCGAAAAAGGCGTCTCCAACCATACGCGCACGATCTCCTCCGCCAGCCCGGGCCCGATGATGCGTTCGCCCATCGCCAGCACGTTCGTGTCGTTGTGCTCCCGGGTCGCTTTGGCCGAGAACAGGTCGTGCACAAGCGCGCAGCGGATGCCCGGAATCTTGTTGGCGGCGATCGACATGCCGATGCCGGTGCCGCAGATCAAGATGCCGCGGTCGACTTCCCCGCTGACGACCTTGTCGCATACCGGGACGGAATAGTCCGGATAGTCGACGGAATCCGCACAGTTGCATCCGACATCGATGACTTCATGGCCTTGCGCTTTCAAAAACGGTACGATGACGTCCTTCAGCCGGTATCCGGCATGATCGGCTCCAATGGCGATTTTCATGTCTGCATCCTCCTCTTCGTCCAAATGTATTATACCTAAAACCTCTAAAAAAGACGAAAAAGAGCAAGACGCGCTTCTCACACGTCTGCTCTTTGCCCAGGCGACCGGCCGTTATTCCGATGCTCCACCGTGGTTAATCCCACTACGTCGCCAGTCACATCGGAACTTGCATGTTGTATATTTATCATACTGGAGACGCCGCCAAAAATCAATCCGTTTCGAGTCTGCGGATCGTCTTGCCAAGGGCGTCCCAAATTTCGTCCGCGCTGCGCTCGTACACTTCCAGAGGTCCGCCGAACGGATCGGCGATGTCCAGGTCGGGCAGCTTTCGCTCCAGCTCGGCCAGGCGCTCCCGGTCCGCTTCCGGCAGCGTTTCGCCAAGCGCCAATTTGACCTGCCAGTCGGCATAAATCCGCTGCGCCTCCGCCAGGTCTTCCGCCGCCCCCGGTTCCCCGCCCGCGGCGAACTCCTTCAGCGTGTAGACTTTGTCCGATACGTGCGGGTAACGTCCGATAAGCGTCCGCTTGTGCCCGACGGTCATCGTCAAAATCAGGTCGGCCCACTCCACGGCCTCGTCAGTGAGCGCAGTCGAACCGCCCGGCAAAGGCAGGTTCCGGTTGGTCAACGTCTGCGCGGCGTTGGGCGAAATCGGCGTTCCGTCGATGGCGGACAGGCCCGCGGAACGGACTTCCAGCGGGATGCCGCGCTGCCCGGCCAGCTCCTTCAGCATCGCCTCGGCCATCGGACTGCGGCAGGTATTGCCCGTGCACACTAGCAGTATTCGTCTCATGTCCATCCCCTCCTGCGCATTCGCGGCGATCCGGCGAACGGCCAGCGTTTATATTTGTTTATAGCAGAAAAATGACGCCGAACGCAAACAGAATGACGCCGCCGAACGCCTCGCCGTAGCCGCCGAGAGAGCGGCTGAACCGCCGTCCGACCAGAAGCCCGAACACGCTCATGACCCCCCCGAAAAAGCCGAAGGTAAAGACGGTGAACAGCCGGTGGGCCGCGAACATCCCGAGCGACACGCCGACCGAAAACGAATCGATGCTGACGCTGAACGCAAACAGCAGCACTCCCCATAAGGTGCGGTGATTAATCGATTCCGCCGTTTCGCCCCGCAGCGAGCTGTACACCATGTGCCCGCCGAGCAGAAGCAGCAGCGCTCCCGCCGCAGACGTCGCCACGCCGCCCAGCAGCTCGCTGACGTAGCGCCCCGCCCACATGCCTCCGAGCGGCATGACAACATGGAAAAAGGCGATCGCGGTGCTGATCTTCGCCACATCGAGCAGGCGCACCCCTTTGAGGCCGATGCCGACTCCAAGGGAGAAGGCGTCCATTCCCAAGGCGACCGCCATAATAAGCACCGTCAAAACCTGTCCGACGGATACGGCTTCCATCTCCATCCCATGTCCCCCTTGCCGACCTTATCCGCGATTGCCGATAGTTCAGCATATGCGGACAAGGCGGAGAACATGTCCGGGGGCGGCCTGCGTATCTGTTCCGAACGGACCGCGGCATGCCGCGATGCGAATCAAGCCCGAACGATGCGGCCTCCCGCGGCCTTCGCCATCCGGTTCATGAGCGCGGCGCCGATGCCCCGCTCGGGGAAGCTTTCGGCGACGATGTAATCGAGGCCGCGCTCGTCGCATTCCCGCAGCGCGGCGTACAGCGCCTGCGCCGCCTGCCGGGGCTCGGCGCGGGGACCGAGCGCCAGCACGGCGTCCGCGCGGTAAGCTCCGGCATGCTCGTCGCAGGCGAGGATGCCGACGCGGCCGCCGGTTCGGCGCGCGGCATCGGCCTGCGCCTGCACGGCCGCGCGCAGCCGGCCGGGATCGTCCGCGGCCACCAGCGTCATGACGCCCTTCGGCGCGTAATGGGTATATTTGACGCCGGGGGAGCGCGGCGCCTCCGCGTCTTCCGCTTCCGGGGAGGAATGCCGCTCCCCGGTCGGGCCGCCGCCCGAGACGACCGGAACGTCCGCTCCCGCGGCCTCCCGCAGCTGCTCCGCCGTGACGCCGCCCGGCCGCAGCACATGGATAACGCCGTCCACGACGCGGACGACGGTCGACTCCAGCCCGACGCCGGTCGGACCGCCGTCCAGCACGCCGTCGATGCGCCCGTCCAAGTCCTCGAGCACATGGCGGGCGAGCGTCGGGCTCGGACGGCCCGAACGGTTGGCGCTCGGCGCGGCGATCGGGCAGCCCGCGGCGGCGATCAACCGCTGCGCGAGCGCATGCGCGGGCACGCGGACCGCCACGGTGTCGAGCCCGGCGGTCACGCGCTCCGACACCGCGCCCGGGCGCACCGGAAGCACGAGCGTGAGCGGGCCCGGCCAGAAGGCGGCCATCAGCCGCCGCTCAAGCGGGGCGATCGAAGAAGCGAGCGCGTCCGCTTCCGCCGCATCGGCCAGGTGCACGATCAGCGGATTGTCGGACGGGCGCCCCTTCGCGGCAAAAATCCGCGCCACGGCCTCCCCGCTGCGCGCGTCCCCTCCCAGACCGTACACCGTCTCGGTGGGGAAAGCGACGACGCCGCCTGCGGCAATCGCCGCGGCGGCTTCGCGTACGCCGGAGTCCTGGCGCTCCGGCGGCCAATATATCGTTTGCTTTGTCATAAGCGGTTTCGACCATCCTTGCAGCTTAATACCGCCATTATAGCACAGGTTAAGAGAACAGCGACGCAATAAAGGCAAGCAGCTTCTCCAGCAAAACCAGAAGGAAAAACCCGGCCTTCGGCTCGTCCTGTCCGCCCGCCGCCTTGGCCGTCTTGCCGTCCGCGCCGCCGGCAGCGCCTGCGGCCGGGGCCGACGCCGCTTTCGCATCGGCCGGATCGTCCGCCGTCGCCGCGGTCAGGCACAGCGGCGGGAACAACACGCACCACCAATTCGCGCCCCCGCCTTGGCCGAGCGTAATCCGCAGCGCTTCGTACCGGCCCGCCGGGTACGGCACGCCCGCGAACGTTTTGGCCGGAAAGGGGACCTTCGCAAGCTCGGCGACGGAGCCGTAACCGGCTCCTTCTTCCTCCAGCACGCGGTCGGCCGTAGCCTGAATCTCCCGCATATGCGAGCGCAATAGCGCTCTCGATTCCTCTATCGTTTCCGGCATCGCGCCCCACGACTCGATCAGCGCGGCGACGCGGTCGCGCACCTTGCGCTTGACGGCCTGGTCCGCGTCCGAATCGGAATTGGCGATAATGCGGATGCGAATCGCTTCGTCCGGAATGACTTGTCCGGCATTCGGGCTAAGACTTGCGGATGCCGTATGGCCGGACCAAACGGAAACTCCAACGGATAAGGACAGAAAAAGAAATAAAAGAGGGCTAAGACCACGCATCGTGTTTCGCTCCTTGACGCGCCCGTCGGCGCTCTCGATGCGTTCCGGAACGTCTTAGCCACAGTATGCCCGTATGGAGAATCTATAAACCTAGCAAACCGGAGAAAATCGAAAGATCCGCGAAAATCTTGCGGGGCTTAACGGGTTACCCGCGAACGGCGAGCACGTGGCGGTCGATGCCGGCGTAGTCCCGCACGAAGCGGATCTCGCGCCACGCCGCCGCCTGCCGGAGCAAGCCGGCGACGTCGGACGCCTGCCCGGCCCCCACTTCCCAGGCGACAAGCCGCGGCAGCGCGGGCAGCAGGCGCAGTTGCTCCGCCATGCGGCGGTAGGGCGCCAGCCCGTCGGCGCCGCCGTCCAGCGCGAGGCGCGGCTCAAAGTCCCGCACCTCGCGCTGCAAGCCCGCGATGTCGGCGGACGGGATGTACGGCGGGTTGGACACCAGCACGTCCGCCGCCGCGCCCGCCGCGACAAACGGCTCCAGCAGGTCGCCGAGCACGAACGCCATGCGACCTGCGACTCCGTGGCGCTCGGCGTTGCCTCGCGCCACCGCAAGGGCGTCCGGCGACAGATCGGACGCCGTGACGCGCCACCCCGGCCGCTCCGCCGCCAGCGTGACGGCCAGCGCCCCGCTGCCCGTGCCGACGTCCAGCACGGCAAGCGACGAGGCGTCCTCCCAGCGGGAGGCCTCGTCCAGCACCGCTTCCGCGAGCAGCTCCGTCTCGGGCCGCGGGATGAGCACGGCGGGCGTCACCTCGAACCAACGCCCGAAAAAATGCTGGCCGCCGACGATATACTGCACCGGCTCGCCCGCCGCCTTGCGCGCCAGCAGGCGCTCCCACCGTTCGAGTCGCTCCGCCGGGAACGGCTCGCGCAAGTCGCGCAGCAGTTCGGCCTTGCTTAGGCCCAGCGCATGCAGGAGCAAAAGCTCCGCATTCGCCTCCGCCTCGCCAACGCCCGCCTTGCGCAGAAGCTCCGCGCCCCGGCGCCACGCGTCTCCGATCGTTGCGGGCTTTATCTGATCCATGCGCCGCCTCCTTGCGTTGAAGTTCGCTTCAACCGCTAAACTGCCCGATTACGACCGGTTTTCCTTCTGCAGCAGTTCGGTCTGCTCTGCCAGCGTCAACGCTTGAATGATTTCTTCCATATCGCCGTTCAGCACCGCGTCGAGGCGATGCAGCGTCAGCCCGATCCGATGGTCGGTCACCCGGCTTTGCGGGAAGTTATACGTGCGGATCCGCTCGCTGCGGTCGCCCGTGCCGATCTTCTCCCTCCGCTCGCCGGAGATTTTCGCTTCTTCTTCCTGACGCTTCATGTCCACGATCCGAGCGCGCAGCACCTGGAGCGCCTTCGCCTTGTTGTCGTTCTGCGATTTGCCGTCCTGGCACGTTGCCACGATGCCCGTCGGGATATGCGTCACGCGCACGGCGGATTTGGTCGTGTTGACCGACTGCCCGCCCGCTCCGCTGGAGCAGAACGTATCGACGCGAATGTCTTTATCCAAAATTTCGACTTCCACTTCCTCGGCCTCCGGCATGACGACGACGGTGGAGGTCGACGTGTGGATGCGGCCGCCGGATTCGGTCTCCGGCACGCGCTGCACGCGATGGGCTCCGCTCTCGTATTTCAGCTTGCGGTAGACGTCCTTGCCCTCCACGCTGAAGATCACTTCCTTGAAGCCGCCGAGATCGCTGACGGTCGCTTCGAGCAGCTCGGTGCGCCATCCTTGGCTGTCCGCGTACTTCACGTACATGCGGTACAGATCGGCCGCGAACAGGTTCGCTTCCTCGCCTCCGGCCGCGCCGCGGATTTCGACGATGACGTTTTTGCCGTCGTTCGGATCCTTGGGCAGCATCAAAATGCGAATCCGCTCCTCCAGCTCTTTCTGCCGGGCGGTCAGCTCGTCGATCTCAAGCTTGACCATCTCCCGCATCTCGTCGTCCAGCTTCTCCTCCAGCATGGCTTTCGCCTCGCGAAGCTGTTCGACGACTTTTTTATATTCCACATAAGCCCGATAGGCTTCTTCCAGATCCGATTGTTCCTTGGCGTAGGAACGAAGCCTCGAAGGGTCGCTTACGACATCGGGATCGCACAGCAATTCGTTCAGCTTCTCATATCGGTCCGCCAAAGCTTGAAGACGGTCCAACACCGTGTTCATCCTCCTAACGTTGTGATGAAGCCGCAGTACGGGAAAGCGCATGCTTTGCTTTAAACACCGTACCTTTCAGTATATCATATCCTTGCAACTTTTTGGGGGCTTCGGCCGGCCGGAAAGGCTCGCTTTTCCGCTTTCAGCGGAGCGTTGAGCGCTTTTTTCGAAGAGAGTTGTTTGCGTCATCGATACACCCTGCGGGGATCGCTCGCGTCTGTTTAAAGGGGCTCCAGCAGCGTGAGGGGTATATTGGAAATGATCCAACGAAACGAGGCGTCCCCCTTCTACAAGCCTTGCTAAATTGGATTTTTTCCAATGAAATTGCGGGCTTGAGCGGAAAAGGCCCTTCATTCGGTGCTGCAGATTGGACAAAATCCAGGATAGGTACGGAATGCATCGAAATCGAACGAGGATATTGGAAAAAATCCAGGATAGACACGGGCGGCGGTGCCAGAGGATGGACGGGCGTCTGACGCAGACAAATTTCCGGAATAAACGTCCGATGCCAAGAGAGAAGCTGCCGAATGTTCGAGATAGCCCTAAATCCCTGATTCGGCTCCGTTCATCGCCATCGGCAAAAACAAACGGGGCCCGTCCTGTTGGGCGAAACCTTATAGTTGTTGCCAATCACAGCGCGGAAGCCTCCGGTGTCCAGATAGAGCGGAGTCCAAAAGGCTTGCATCCGTTCTTCGACCGTGTCCCCGTTCATGTCGATCCAGGGATGCAAAGTCCCGTTGCCCGCACTTATTCCCCTGACCCGGTTGTCCAGGCGGTACCACTCCCCTGCGGGGGTCGAATACACGACGATGGAATCGTAATTTTGTCCGGTTACGGTAATCGCTTCGTAAAATACGTTCCCGTATCGGGATCCCGCCATCTTTCCGTCCACCGGACGTTTTTCTCCGTTTCCGTTCCTGAGGCCGCCACTACCGCTGCGGCTCGGACCGCCTTCGTTGCGGCCGTCTGAACTTCCCGGGCCGCACGGACCGCTTCCGCAGGCAGCAGCTGCGAAGCGCCAAGCGCAGCCGCCAGCACCACAGCCAGACCGGTTCGGAAACCGAACTTGAACGACATGTCCATTTTCCCCTTCCCTCCTTATGGTTTTGTACCGCTTTCGCGCCCATAAGTTTCTCCGAATGCCGAATCCAGGAAATTTTGGGTACATCCGCGCGGCTTCTTCGGCACGATTGCCCCCGAGACGATCCAACGTATCGCCCCTCTTCGCGGCCTAAACGTAAAAAGCCCTCCGCCGGAAAAGCGGAGGGCCGCAGCGTATTCGGTTATACGTTAAAACGGAAATGCATGACGTCTCCGTCGGCGACGACGTAATCCTTGCCTTCCAGGCGAAGCAGTCCTTTCTCGCGCGCCGCGGCCATCGAGCCTGCCGCGATCAGATCTTCGTAAGAGACCACCTCGGCACGAATGAAGCCCCGCTCGAAGTCGCTGTGAATGACGCCCGCCGCTTGCGGCGCCTTCGTGCCTTTGCGGATCGTCCAAGCGCGGACTTCCTGCACGCCAGCCGTAAAGTACGTATACAGCCCGAGCAGCTTGTAGGCGGCGCGGATCAGGCGGTCCAGCCCGGATTCGGAAAGGCCCAGCTCCTGCAGAAACAGCTCGCGGTCTTCGCCCTCGAGCTCGGCGATTTCGGCTTCCACCTTGGCGCTGATCGGCACCACTTCCGAGCCTTCGGCCGCCGCGAATTCACGTACGCGCTTAAGGTACGGGTTGCTCTCGGGGTTGCCCGCTTCGCTTTCGCTGACGTTGGCCGCATACAGCACCGGCTTGATCGTCAACAGGTGCAAATCGCGGATGAGCAGCTTCTCCTCGTCGGACAGCTCGACGCTCCGCGCGGGTTTTTCGGCGGTGAGCGCCGCGTGCACCCGCTCCAGCACTTCCAGCTCCTGCGCGTACTTCTTGTCGCCGCTCTTCATGTTTTTGCGCGTGCGCTCCATGCGCCGTTCGACGGTATCCAAATCGGCCAAAATCAGCTCGAGATTGATGACCTCGATGTCCCCGATCGGGTCGATCTTGCCGGCGACGTGCGTAATGTTTTCGTCCGCGAAGCAGCGGACCACATGCACGATCGCGTCGACTTCGCGAATGTTGGCGAGGAACTTGTTGCCGAGACCTTCGCCCCGGCTGGCGCCTTTGACCAGACCCGCAATGTCGACGAATTCGAAAGCGGTCGGGACGATCCGGTTCGGATGGACGATTTCGGCAAGCTTCTGCAGGCGCTCGTCCGGCACCTCCACGACGCCCACGTTCGGGTCGATCGTGCAAAACGGGTAGTTCGCCGATTCGGCGCCCGCCTGGGTAATCGCGTTAAATAACGTCGACTTGCCCACGTTGGGCAGACCGACGATTCCACAAGACAGCGGCATGCGTGAACACTCCTGACTCGAGGCGACCGCCGCCGGTAGGCTTTCCCCCGCGCGATCGCCGTCCTGTTCAATTCTTTGGTCATTATACCGGAATCGCGGCAATCCCGTCTACTCGCCCGGGCCGCCGCGGATAACAACCGCCCCGCCTGCGCACAATGACATCAGCGCCGCGGCGCGTCGGGCAGTCGGGCGACTCAAGGACTCGCAGCCCGCAGCGGCAACAACCGGCAAAGGAGTGGTCCGCATGGAAAACAACCGCCACAAAGGCAATTACAAGGGCACGACCCATATGAAAGCGAAAAATCAGGATATGGCTTTCGTCAACGATACGATCGAGCGCACGAAATCGGTCGCCCCCGTTCCCGGATCGGACAAGGAGACGGACCGCTAGCCGGCGCCGTTGGACCGTCGCTTCGGACCGGCCGTACCGAACCGTCTGGGGGCTGTTCCAAAGTGATGGATGACCGAAGGAAGGCCCCGCACCTTTAAGCAAACAAAAAGAAACCGCTCCTTGGCAAAATGGAAGTGACAAGCAGCCATTTCCGAAAGGAGAGGTTTCTTTGTATATGGCCGGTTACAGTCTCCCTTAACGCCCGACGGATGCGCGCTGCTTGAAGCCTCGGCGAAATACGGCACGGATCACAGGTCCGGGGATTCCGGCGTGTTCCGATTCGGATTTTCTTCTCGGACAGCCCCATGTGGAATTTTGCAGTCAAAAGCGATGCACGCTTCGCCGTCCGGCGTATTGAACGCTTGAACCTTGCCGCCGAGTTTTTCCACCAGCCGCTTCACAATGTAGAGCCCGAGACCGGCATGCCCGTCCTGGCGTTTCCGGGATTCGCCGCCCCGGTAAAATTTCGTGAACGCGTATTCCAGATCTTTCTTGCTGAAAGGCGGACCGGAGTTGGCGATTTCGCATTCGAGCCTGTCGGGCCTCACGCGCACGGTTATGCGGATTCGACCGCCTTCGGGCGTGTACCGCAAGCTGTTCGAAATCAGATTGTCCCATATCCGCTCCAGCTTCTCCGCATCGATATCCGCGACCCAATCGCTCGGCCCTTGGTAATCTATTGTCAACCGAATGTTTTTCCGCTTCATTTGCAGTTCATACGGTTGAACGACCTGCCGGACGAAGGCCGCGACGGGCGTCGGCACGGGGCGCGGCTCGTCGTTTGACGTTTCGAGATCGGTGATGTACTGCAATCGCTTGACAAGCGCGGCGCCTTTTTCGGCGTTTTCCTTGATGACGGCCAGATACCGCGTTTGCTTCTTCGGGTCGGCCCCGGCGGAGCCGAGAAGCGCTTCGGAGTAGCCTTGAATGACGGACAGCGGCGTTTTTAAATCATGCGCCAACGTCTCCACCAGCTCGGTCCGCTCCTGTTCAAGCCTCCATTGGTTGGAAAGCGAACGCCGCAATTCGTCCTTCATGTCTTGAAACGCGCGGATCAGCTTGCCGAGCTCGTTCTCCGAACGGTAGTCCAAATCAAAATCGAGATCCTTCGCCTGAATCTTCTTCGCGGCTTCCATCAACAACCGCAGCGGGATGTTCATGCGGTTGGCGAACATTTTGGAATATAGCCATATAAACAAAACGACATAGAGAAACGGCGCGCCGAATATCCCTAAAGCCAGAAGAGCGATCCAGAAGCGTCCCGTGCGGTCTGCCGGCGCCACCCGAATCTGATAAGCTAACTGCACGAAGCCCGAAAGATCGCCATTTGCATCGAATATCGGCACCGTCTTGACATATCGCCCCCGATGTCCAACCGTTTTGTTCAAATTCTCGAACAGCCGGCGGCTGTCGCTGAAGACGGGATCGTTCATCGTTCCGTACAAATATCGGCCTCGCGCGTCCAGCACTTGATAGTCCATCCCCTCCAGCGGGATAACGCGTTCGAGTTTTTCTTTGTTCGCCGGCCGAAGCAGGGAAGCCTGCTCCCGACGAATCGCCGCTTCGACGTTGGGCAACTGCCTCTCATAATGGTTGGCCGGATAAACGCTTTTATTTTCAAGATGGACGAATAGAAGAATACAAACTCCATACGTAACAAGGGTCGCCAACAGACTGGAGACGATGATCAGGACGATCATGATTTGGAACTGGCTTTTGAGCGGCCGGTTTTTCATGTACCGATCATAAAGCCTTCCGGTTTGGCTTACGGCCGTTTGTTCCATTTGTATCCAATCCCCCAGACCGTCGCGATGTATTCGGCCGACGGATCCGCAGCCGCCAATTTGGCGCGGATGTTTTTCACGTGCTCGACAATGGTCGACGAATCCCCTTCGGCGTCAATCCCCCATATCTTCTCATAAATTTGCTCCCGCGAAAAAACCTGCCCGCCGTGCATCGCGAGCAGCTCGACGATCTCGTATTCCCTTCTTGTCAGGGCGATCGGCTTGCCGTTCACGCTGACCGACCGCGCTTTCAAATCCAGGGCGAGCGCCCCGAAATATACGCAGCTTCGCGTTTCGTCCGCCCGGGCGTCCCGAGTCCGCCGTTCCCGCCGCAAGTGGGCTTCGATTCTCGCCAGCAGTTCCCGGAGTCCGATCGGCTTGACGACATAATCGTCGCCGCCCAGGGTCAACCCCCGAATCCGGTCGGTTTCCGCTTGCTTCGCGCTCAGGAACATGATGGGGCAGCGCACCTCGTCCCGCAATCTGCGGCATACCTCGAACCCGTCCATATTCGGCATCATTACGTCGAGAAGAATCAAATCCGGCTGTTTGCGCGCAAGCAAGACCCCTTCGGCTCCGTCGCTTGCGACGAGCGCTTCATGTCCGGCCGCTTCCAATTCGTCCTTCAGCAATTGGGCAAGCTCGCGTTCATCGTCGATGATCAAAATCCGGCTCACGATCGCACCTCACTATCGGCTATTCCTGATGCTTTCGTCCTTCCCATTTATGAAACCATATTACGCCGATCGCGACCACTGCCGCAAAGGACACCAGGGCGGGAAGCAGGCCTGCGGCGGCTTGCCGCGCCGCCGTCCATTCGAAAGCGAAGGTATCGGACGCCTGAAATCCGGGCAAATGGACGGCGGGAATAACGGACAACCGGACCGGCCACGCCCACGGCACGAACGGCCAGATCGCGTCTCCGACGTTCGTGGCGCCGATGATGCCCGCCATGAGAAAGCCGGCGCCTCCCGCGCCGACGGAGGCTCCAAGGCCCAACGCCAACCCCAGCATCAGATGAAGTCCGATGAGAAAGAGGGCCCCCGCAAAGGTCAGCAAGGCGCCGCTAAAAAACAGACCGGCCTGGATATTCGGTATTTGCAGTCCGAACCGCATGCCGAGGACGAGCAGGGCCGTGGAAGCGAAGGTGCCGAACGCGACCGCAAGCAGCAACAGCAACAGTTTGCCCAGATAAATGTGCGGCCGAGGCAAGGGAACGCTCAAAATGCCGCAGAACTGGCCGGCATGCTCCTCTTGCAGGCTCAGAAACCCGCTGATGACGGCAATCCATAACGGCAGAAGCACCGCCGTCAATTCGAAGAAAACGTTATAGATGCGAAGCTGCAGCTCCTCGCCCGGACGGAAGGACGAAAAATACCACAGCAGGAACGACGCATAGAGGACGGGCACCGCGAGAATCAGCCACCGGACGGCCGTCCGTTTCGTTTTTAACCAGTCCGAAGCCAAAAGACGCAGAATCGGCACGTCAGCGCACCTCTCTTTGGGCAAACCAAACGGCGGTCAGAGCGGCGGTCGCTGCGAAGAACAGCAGGGAAACGGCGATACCGGCGGGAATGACCGAAGCGCTCAGCAGAGGATCTCCCGGCTGCAAGTGCACGCCGTTCGGATGAACGCCGATGACGGGGCACATCAGCCGCAAAGGCCAGCTCCACGGAACCGCGAGCCAGTACGGCTCGGGGGCGGCAAGCACGCCGACGAACAGTCCGGCAAGTCCCAGGGCGACGGTCGCAAGCGCTCCGAAGCGGGCCGCCGCGAAGAGATGGACGGGGATGAGAGCGGTCGCGACCAGCCAAATCAAAAGACCGGCCCGGACGATTTTCCAGAAAGGAGCCGGACCGTCGGCCGCAACGATTCCCGCAATCAAAGCGGCGAAAATCAGAACGACGGTGGAAAGGAACGTATAATAGGCGATGACGGCGATTTTTCCGATCCAGAGCCGGTGCGCGCCAATCGGGTGCGCCCGCAAAACGCGGTATCCGCCCGCTTTTTTCTCCCGGTTTTCCGACAGCGCCGCAAGCAGGGCCGTTCCCGTCGGGACGAACAACAGCGGCCACCAGTTGAAGATCATGCCCAGCAGCAGATCCCAAGGCATGACGGCATTTTCCGGAATGTAGTATTGGATGACGATTCCGTAAAGGGCGAAGAAACAGGGCCCCGCGAAAACCATCTTTTGCGCAAAGCTTCGCTTGTATTTGAGATGTTCGGACCGAATGGCGTTGAGCATCCGTTTACACCGCCTTTCCGCGGCCGTCGCGAACGACGGCAAAGAACAGGGATTCGAGATCTTCGTCTTTGCCCAACCGGCCTTCGTATTTCAGCCTGCCGCCGTCGATGATCCCGATGTCGTCCACGATTTGCTCGACTTCTCCGAGCGCATGGCTTGATAAAATCACCGTTATGCCTTGCGCGGGGAACGAACGGACGAGATTGCGCATTTCCTGAATGCCCGACGGGTCCAGCCCGTTGGTCGGTTCGTCCAGGATCAGGAGACGGGGCTGTTTCAGCAGCGCGATCGCGATCCCCAATCTTTGCTTCATCCCGAGCGAAAACTGGGATGCGCGTTTTTTCCCCGTCGAGGCGAGGCCGACCGTTTTCAGCACGCGGTCGATTCGTTCTTCGGGCAGGCCCAGCAATCGGGTATGAACCTGCAAATTTTCTCTGGCGGTCAAATTGCCGTAAAGGGCCGGGGATTCGATCAGCACCCCGATGTGATCGAGGCACGTCCGGCTCCACGGCCGGCCGTCGAACCGAATTTCGCCGCCGGAGGGGCGGATCAGGCCGGCGATCATTTTCAGCAGCGTCGATTTGCCCGCGCCGTTCGGGCCGAGCAAGCCGTACACGGAACCCGCCCGAACGTTTAAGGACACTTGATCGACAGCCGTTTGTTTTTTGAACTTCTTGCTTAAAAATCGGGTTTGCAGCAGATAATCGGATGCGCCGCTCACGGAAAATCCCTCCGAAACTATGGATGTTGACCTGTCAACGCCATCTTAAAGGAGGATTCTAAAGAATTTATAAAGCTATTTATAAAGCACGACAGGAAACGACTGTGTTTGGACAAATGAAGAGTCACCGGGGATAGAGGGAATCCGGAATATAAGGTAAAATATGGTTTACCGACCTTATGACAAGGGGAATATGCCGTGAAAACCATCCAAAAGGTTCTGATCTCCTCGCTTGCCGTTTTGCTCGCCTTAGCGGCTTTTTTAACGTTTTACCGCTTCCCGAAATCCATTGACCTCCAGTATCCGGCCGTCGAATTTCGCAACGGCGACGCGTCATCCGCGGAACAAACGACGATTGCGATCAAAGGAACGTTATACCGCCCTTTGTTTCGAAACGCCGAATTCAGCGGAACGATCGCAGTCGAAAAGTACGATTTTACCAAGCGGTATGAGTTGATCGACGTACGCTTTTATAAAGAAATTCGAAACGGATGGGGCCCATTGGTCTACTCCTACGTCGACGACGGCAAGCCGATTCTGAAATCGTTCGGTTCCATCTGGAAGTCCGGCGATTTCGAGCGGATCGGGATCGAGGTGAACGAACCGCTTCCGTCGGCCGCGACGCTGACGATCGCCGCCCCGGCCCGCACCTACGAAGAAGCGCGGTCGGTCGTTGCGCAGATGGAGACGGGCGGCAAGTGACGGCTAAGTAGAGTTCTCTTTTTCCCCTATCTGCAGCCGCAAGCCGCTTAGAATCTTACACGAGATCAGCCCCGCCCTTTTTCGCATCCGGCGAAGCTGATCCCGGATCTCCACCAATGTAAAACTTCGCTTTTCGTTCACCATTAACCTCAGATTGCCGAACCGACGCCGCCGCGAAATTCCTTTAAAGCCGCTACGCACCGCAAACAAGATCGGAATGAAGACGCACAAAAAACAATGCAGCATCATGGGGCCTCATCGGTTCGTCCCGTCGGACGCTCCCTCCTTCAAGAGCCGGCTCCGGTATTCGCCGGGCGTCACGCGTTCCAGCTTTTCAAACTGGGTGACAAAATAATCCGGATTGCTGAATCCGACCCGCTCGGCCACTTCGTACACGCGCAAATCGGTCTGGCGCAGCAGCCGCTTCGCCTCGTTCACCCGGAGCTGGAGCAAAAATTCGTTAAAATATATGCCGTACGTTCTCTTGAAAAGCTGTCCCAAATACACCGGGTTGATGTAAAACTTGGCGGCGATGGATTTCAGGCTGAGGTTCTCGCGGTAATGCTCCTCGATATAAGCCCGGATCTTCTGAATGCCGCCCTTTTGCCGGTCCTTGCGGAGCTCGGCGATATAGCGCCCGCACTCCGTAGCGAACGCCGTGAACAGCCGTTTCAGACCGCCCAGGGACAAATTCGAGTCGTGCCAGCTCATCATCGGTTCAAGACAGGACAGCGCCCTTTCATCCCCGTCCATGCCGCGGATAATCCGGATCATCCCGAGCACGCACTGGTCGATATTCATTTTGACCGCTTCCGGGGCGCAGCGCTTGTCGCGAAAATCGCGGAACAAGGCGTCCACGGTCGCCTGAAGCCGGTCGAACCGCAGCTCCTCCATATGTTCGAGCAGCTCGCCGCAGAGGCTCTGGTCGGCGCCCAAATAACGGACCGGCTGCCCGCCGAGCTCGCCGTAAATCACGATGCCGCTGTCGTCATAAACGTATTTGTACGGCAGCGTCTCCTTTGCGGTTTCGTATGCTTCCCGCAGCGCGGACAGCCGGGAAACGGGCCTTCCGACATAAACGAACAGGCGGCCGTCGCCGGCCTGAAACGACTGAACGAGCGCTTCGGCAAACGGGCGGATTTTCCCGCCGAAAGGACGCAAAGCCCGCTCCGGAACGATGACGCCGATGCGGTTGCGGTGTTCGTACACGTAGAACGGCCTGCTTTCGCCCGTCAGGCGCCGAAGCGTCTCGCGGACAAGCTCCCCCAGCCGGGAGAACGGCCCGTTGTCTTTGGAAGACGGCCAGCCCGGGCCGTCGTTTAATTCGGCGAGCAAATAATACAGGTTTTCTCCCGGCGCAAGCTGCAGCCGTTTTTCCCATTCCGCCACGAAAGCCTCGTCCGCCGCTCCCGTTACGATCGCTTCGATCATGGCCCCGGATTGCAGCCGCTCCTCCCGCTCCTTCGCCTCCCGCTCCTGCCGAAGCCGGCGGCCGAGCCGTCGCAGCGTGTCCGAAAACTCGCCCTCGTCGATCGGCTTCAGAATGAAATCGTGCACGCCGTAGCGGACGGCCTGCTGCGCGTACTTGAAATCGTCGTATCCGCTGATGAGGATAAACGCAGGCGACGCCCCTGGATCGCGGACGGTCTGCCGGATGAGCTCGAGTCCGTCAAGGATCGGCATCCGGATATCCGTAATGACGAGGTCGGGCCGGATGCTCCGGATCAGTTCAAGCGCATCTTCTCCGTTATCGCCCTCCGCGACGATCCGAAAACCGCAGGCCTCCCAATCGATCAGCTTGATCAATCCTTTGCGCGTAAACACTTCGTCATCCACCAGAATGGCATTAAGCAGGTCTATCACGGCGCTTGTCCTCCTTTTCGATCGGGTTGAATGTCGCCCAACCGGGAAGCTTTGGATGTTTATCTTCTTTAAGTTCCATGCTACCATACAAGTATGGTAGTATGGAACATGATGGGAGGTGATAGAGATCAAGACGATAGAATTTGCGCGCCCCCTTGCGGGATCGGCCGGGAACGCCGTCTACGCCGAGCTGAAGCGGCAGATCGTCAACCTCGAACTGCCTCCGGGCACGCCGCTTTCCGAGAAGGAAGTGTCCGTCGCGTTCAACGTGAGCCGCACGCCGGTCCGGGAAAGCTTCGTCAGGCTCGCGCAGGAAGATCTCGTGCTGGTGCTGCCCCAACGGGGCACGCGGGTGTCGCTGATCGATCCGGAGATGGTCCTCGAAGCCCAATTTATGCGGGAGCAGCTTGAAAGGGCCGTCGTTCGGCTTGCGTGCCGGGATTTTCCGGAAGGTCTGCTTGCGGAACTGAACCGAAATCTGGCTTTGCAGAAGGAATGCGTACAGCGCCATGACACCCGGAGGATGTTCGAGCTGGACGAAGCGTTCCACCGCATCCTGTTCGAAGGCTGCCGGAAGCTGGGCACCTGGTCCGTTATTCAGCAGATGAACGCCAACCTGAACCGGAGCCGGATCTTGTGGCTGTCGACCGACCCGCAGTGGACTCCTTTGTACGAACAGCATCGGGACATGTACGAGGCGATCGTTCGGCGGGACGAAGCGAAGGCCGACCGGATCATGCAGGAGCATCTGAGCCTGAGCATTGCCAATCTGCCCGTGCTGCAGAAGAAATTCCCGAATTATTTTAAATAGGACGACCTTAGGGTCGGTTGGATATCCAGAAAAAAGACGGTGATAGGTCATGCGCATGGTATTCCGATGGTTCGGCGAGAACAACGATACGGTTTCGCTGGACCAGATCAGGCAAATCCCGGGGGTAGAGGGCATCGTATGGGCGCTGCACGACGTGCCGGTCGGCGAAGAGTGGCCGACGGATCGGATCGAGACGATTTGCCGGTCGGCCGAACGGTACGGCCTGCACACGGAAGTCGTGGAAAGCGTAAACGTGCATGAAGACATCAAGCTGGGCCTTCCCTCCCGGGACCGGTATATTGAAAATTATATCCGCACGATCGAGAAGCTGGCCCGGGTCGGCGTGAAGGTGATCTGCTACAATTTTATGCCCGTGTTCGACTGGGTGCGGACCGATCTGTACCGTCCCTTGGCGGACGGCTCCACCGCGATGTTTTTCGAGCAGGACAAAATCCGGGACATCGACCCGTTCGAATTGGTGCGCCTGATCAATCAGAACGAGGGACTGACGATGCCGGGCTGGGAGCCGGAGCGCCTCGCCCATCTGACCTCCTTGTTCGAAGCGTACCGCCAGGTGTCGGAAGAAGATCTGTGGCGAAACCTGGGCTATTTTCTGGACGCCGTCATCCCCGTCGCCGAACGAAACGGCATCCGGATGGCGATTCACCCGGACGATCCGCCGTGGCCGGTGTTCGGGCTGCCCCGAATTTTGACCGGGCGCGAAAGCCTGCGCAGGCTGCTGTCCCTGAACGACAGTCCGGCCAACGGCATCACGCTGTGCAGCGGATCGCTCGGCGCGAACCCGGACAACGACATCGTCGCCATGATTCATGAGTTCCACGACCGGATTCCGTTCGCCCATATCCGCAACGTCCGCGTCTTCGACAACGGCGACTTTATCGAGACGTCGCACCGCGCCTCCGACGGCACCGTCGATATAACCGGCATCGTGAAGGCTTATCACGACACCGGCTTCACCGGCTATTGCCGGCCGGACCACGGACGGCATATTTGGGGCGAGCAGTGCAGGCCCGGATACGGCTTGTACGACCGGGCGCTCGGCATTATGTACTTATGGGGATTGTGGGATGCGTACGCCGCATCGACAAATGCAAAGACGGAGGGTGTTCGCATATGAGCGATTTGCCGATTCATGCCGCGCTGGCAGGGAAAACCGCGGTCATCACCGGCGGCGCGGGCGTGCTTTGCCGAGCGATGGCGTTGGAGCTGGCCCGGCAGGGCGTCCGGATCGCCGTTTTGAACCGCACGGCGGAAAAAGGCGAAAAGGTCGTTCAGGAGATCCGGAGCGCCGGGGGCGAAGCCATTGCAGTCGCCTGCGATGTGACCGATGCGGACAGCGTCCGCAAGGCGGAAGCCGTCGTCAGCGCAGCGTTCGGCCCCTGCGACATTCTGATCAACGGAGCGGGAGGCAATCAGCCGAGCGCGAACACGACGCGCGAAACGCTGCGGGTCGAAGACCTGGACGATCCGGCGGTCACGACCTTCTTCGATCTGAGCCTTTCCGGGGTGCGCACGGTGCTGGATCTGAATTTTGTCGGGACGCTGATTCCGACGCAAATTTTCGCCAAAGGGATGATCGGACGGCCGGGGGCGACGGTGCTCAACATCTCCTCGATGAGCGCCCCCTGTCCGATGACCAAAGTCCCCGCCTACAGCGCCGCCAAAGCGGCAATCAACAATTTTACCCAATGGCTGGCCGTTCATCTGGCCGACTCCGGCATCCGGGTCAACGCGATCGCCCCCGGCTTTTTCCTGACCGAGCAGAACCGCAGCTTGTTGACCAATCCGGACGGCTCCCTGACCGAGCGCTCCAACAAGATTATCGCACATACGCCCATGCGGCGTTTCGGCGTGCCGGAAGACCTGCTCGGCACCCTGCTCTGGCTGGCGGACGCGACGACGTCCGGCTTTGTGACCGGCGCCGTCATTCCCGTGGACGGCGGCTTCATGGCCTATTCCGGCGTGTAGTCCCGTTAGCCGCGGCCTCATTGGCCGTGGTCCCTTTGCGGGCGCGCAAGTCCCCGGAATTCGGGACAACGGCTCGCCCGCCGCGCCGCTTCAGCCGCCCCATCGCCGCCGCGTCGGGGCGGTTGCAGGTCGGGGCGGTTGCCGTTTCATACGCCGATCCAATCCGGATAAAGTCTCGACAAACTCCCACCCCGCTGCACCCGGACCCCTTCCATTCCCCCGATGTTTGTTCCGCGCCGCTTCGTTTTGTGCCCGTCAAACGCTCATGCTGATCCCGATCCCGGCGGCCTCGCCATTCCCCATTTTCGCATTTCCGGCTGTCGCTGCGGATGCGCTTCGGGCTTTCCGGACACATGAAAATATCTGGTTACATTTTCCAGAAAAACGGAACATCTGAAGCGTTTTTGCGTCTAACCAGTACAACATCATGACAAACTGGAGGAATGGATAATGATGCGCAGAATGTTCCCGCTGTTCGCCGCGGCCCTTCTTGCGCTTCAGTTGGCCGGATGCGGCTCAGCCGGCAACAGCGGCGCCTCGTCCGCCAATCCCGAAGCAACGCCCACACCCCCGCACGACGTAGCCCAGGTCTCCGGCTCCGCTGCCGCCTCTTCGCCGGGAGAGCCGGTCTTGCAGCGGCAAAACGCCGACGGCTCCGAAACCCAAATCACGGAGGCCGCAGAAGAAGTGGTCGGCGCGCTGCGCGACCGGAATTTGGAACGGCTTGCGGAATGGATCGATCCAAAGGAGGGGCTGCGGTTTTCGCCTTACCCTCATTTGAATAGCAGCGACCGGATTTTCCATGCGAACGAGCTGCCGTCGTTCAACGACACGTCCAAGCTCGAATGGGGAACGTACGACGGATCGGGGGAACCGATCAGGCTGACGTTCAAGGAGTACTTCGAGCAATTCGTTTACGACCAGGATTTCGCCAGCGCTCCCCATGTCTCCACGGACGAGCGGATCGGAAGCGGCGACGTTCCGTTTAATGGAACCGACTTCTATCCGAACGCTTCGCTGGTCGAATACCACTTCCCGCGGGAAGAAGACGCCGATTTGGATTGGAAAAGCCTTATTCTGATATTTGTCCCCTCCGGGGACGAATGGCGCTTGTGCGCGATCGTTCACGCCCAATGGACGATTTGATCCGGGTTCGGTTGGCCGCGGCTGGCTTCCGCCGGGCTATGTGCCGGATTTAATTGCCGCTATAGCAATTAAAACGAAGGTTTGCGCGAAATCAAGCTTTGCAGTTGCCGTTGTAGCAACTACAACGCCGGCTTTCCCCTCCGCCGGGGCGAACATTCGATTTAATTGCCGTTTTTGCACTTCAATCGCGGGAACACGCGAAGTCGGGCTCTGCAGTTGCCGTTGTAGCAACTACAGCGCCAACTTTCCCCTCCGACGAGCCGGATTAAAAAAACAAACCTCCAAACCCGCTTTTTGCAGCGGATTTTGGAGGTTTCATTGTTCTTGGGGCTGGCCAGGGATTACCCTTTGAGGCAGCCCCTTAAGCGCAGTAAATTAAAGCTGGCTTTGGATTTTCGCTTTGAGCGATTCTTTGCTTTGCAGGCCGACCAGCTTGTCGACCGGTTGGCCGTCCTTGAACAGAATCAGCGTCGGAATGCTCATTACGCCGAATTTCGAAGCCAGTTCGGGCTCTTCGTCCACGTTTACCTTCGCAATCGTGGCTTGGCCTTTCAGTTCTTCGGACAGTTCCTCTACAATCGGAAGCTGCATTTTACAAGGGCCGCACCAAGGCGCCCAGAAGTCCAACAGGGATACGCCTTCAGCAACGGTAGCATCGAAGTTGTCTTTCGTGACCGCGATTGCCATTGATCTCCACTCCTCCTCGGAATAATGGGTGATGGTTAAATCAAGTATAGATAAACCGGAAGCTTGAGCTTCCGTTTCACCTCAAGCGTCGAAAGCGGGCCGGAGCTCGCTACGCCATCTGGCGTTCTTTGATGCGGGTCAGCATTTGCCCGATCGTGATTCCGGCAAAATAGTTCTCTAGCTGACGTTCCGCGCCGCAAAACACCGAATTCATGACATCCTGCATGTTCGATCCGACCATGCAGTCCATCTCCGGATTGCCGCTGCACCAGCTCGGCATGAGCGATCCGGCCGCCATAGCCCGGTAGACATCGGCAAGCGTCACCTCGGACGGCTCGCTGCATATCCGGTAACCGCCGCCGGAGCCTTCCCGCGTCGAAACGAACCCCGCCTTGCGCAGGCAGCCGAGCACCTTGCGAATCCGGGCCGGGTGCGTGCACACGTTCGCGGCAATCTCCTCGCTGGAAGCCATGCCATCCGGCCGATGCGCCAGCAGCACGAGACTGTGAACCGCTATAATAAATTCGCTGTTCATATTTAGCAGCCTCCCCGGTGATTACTGTAATAATATCAATTACAGTTGATGTTGTCAACAGGGTCCGCCGGAGCGCGGCCATACCGACAAACCGTTCAGAACACAAAATGATCCGGGTCCTGTCCGTACCGCTTGTCCTCGTTCATGCCGTCGATGCGGAGCATGTCCTCGTGCGACAGCCTAAAGTCGAACACGTCGGCATTCTCGGCGATCCGCTCCGCCCGGACCGACTTCGGAATGGTGACCAGACCGAGCTGGAGATGCCAGCGGATGACGATTTGCGCCGGCGTCTTGCCGTACTTGTCCGCCAGCTCCTTCAAGAGCGGCGCATCCAGCCTGCCCTGCATGAGCGGACGCCACGATTCGACCTGAATCCCTTCCCGATTGCAGAAGGCAAGAAGCGGCTTTTGCGTAAGCTGGGGATGCAGCTCCACCTGATTGACCATCGGCTTGATTTTGCAGGAGCCCATAAGGTCCTCCAGATGGTGGATGTGGAAATTGCTGACCCCGATCGCCCGTACCTTCCCCATCTCGTACAACGTTTCCAGAGCGCGGTACGTTTCCTTGTATTTGTCCTTGACGGGCCAATGCACCAAATACAAATCGACATAATCCAAGCCCAGCCGGCTCAGGCTGTTCTCGAACGCCTCGAGCGTCCGGTCGTACCCTTGCTCGGTATTCCACACCTTGGTCGTGACAAAGATTTGCTCGCGCGGAATGCCCGAAGACCGGATGGCCCGGCCGACGTCGGCCTCGTTGCCGTAGAGGGAAGCGGTGTCGATGCTGCGATAACCGGTCGCGAGCGCTGCCCGGACCGCCCGCTCCGTATCCTCGCCCGCAGGCGTCCTCCAAACGCCCAGCCCGAGCCGCGGCATTTCAACGCCGTTAAGCAATTCCACGGTGGAGTCGACGGCTAGTTTCATGATGAACCTCCCTTTGCTCCCTTATGCATTGTATTTTACCATCGCGCAACCATCGCGCGCACGAAGCCGCACATTGTCATCCGGAATGCAGTCTGTCATACTGGGTGAAAAAACACTGCGATTGTCGGGGTGAGTCATGTGCATATTCAGATGTATTCCGATATGGTGTGCCCCTGGTGCCGTATCGGCAAAAAGAACTTGAGAGACGCCATTCTCGAGTGGTCGCAATCCCCGGGCGACGGCGTAACCGTCAGCTACCACGCCTTTCTGCTCGATCCGACGCTGCCGCCGGAAGGGCTTCCGTTCAAACCGTTGATGGAGAAAAAATTCGGCGGTCCCGATCGGCTCGCGCCGATGCTGGAACGAGTGACGCAAGCGGGCGCAGACGTCGGGGTCGCGTTCCGGTTCGACCGCGTCACCCGCATGCCGAACACGGTGCTGGCTCACCGCTTGACGTATCTTGTGCCCGAGAACCGGCGGGAAGAATGGATCGATGCGGTCATGACCGCCTATTTCGAATTCGGCAAGGATATCGCCGATCGGGACGTGCTGCTGGAAATCGCGGGGGATCTTGGCCTGGAAGCCGGCGATCTGGCCGGCAGGCTGGCGAAAGGCGAAGGAGAGGCGGAAGTGAACGCCGATTTGCAGCGGGCGCAGAAGATGGGCATTACCGGCGTCCCGTTTTTTGTGATCGACGGCAAATATGCCTTGTCAGGCGCGTACCCCGCCGCCGACTTGGTGCGCGCCTTCGCCAAAATTTCCGGATCGGATTGAGCGTCCCGGCAGTCCGTCCCGCCTTTCCAAAGCCGGAGCGGACGCCGCCGCTACCGCTTGTCCGCACCGGCTTTGGAAACCGGGTACAGCCCCGCTTCCTTTGCCGTTCGCATATAGTTCCGCACCATCGCCAGCCTCCAGGGCAGCAGCATCCCGAACGCCAGCAAGAAGAACAGCGCGCCCGTTTGCGGAATCGTGACGTAATGCTCCACGACGTCGTGAAGCAAAATCCGCACCGCAAGCAAAGCGACGATCAGGACGATGAACAACCGGGATCTTTTTAAATAGATCGCGCCGTTCGACACCTCGAAACGCGAAGTCGCGATCAGCGGGTACGAAAACAGCAGCGCCCCGGCCGCGAAAGCGGCAAGCCCCCATGTCCACGGCACCCTCGCAGCGGGGAACAGAAACATGAGAAAACCGGTCGCCATCCCGAGCGGAGGCGCGATGATTTTTCGCAGCGTGGCCGGTTTGCGCGAAGAGCGCAGCCGGATGGCGATAATCGCGCAGCCTCCGATCAGCGAAGCCAGCAGAGACGCTCCCTGCATCCATGCGGCAGAATGCATTCGCTCGCACACTCCTTTCCGCCCGAACCCCATTTGTCTCTTCCTATTGTAAAACGCAAACCGGAACGGAGCAAACGCGCAGCCCGGCCTTGCCCGGCCGCATGGACAAGGCACACAAAGAACGCCGCCCGTTCATCCGGCTGTGGATGAGCGGACGGCGCCCGTTTTTTCTCAGTATGTGACCTGGTTGTTCAGCATAATCCAGATGGAGCCGACGACGATGATCAGCACAATCATCAGGCCGAGCAGAAGCGTCATCAGGTTCCAGCGCGGCTTCGACTCTTCGCGCAGATGCATGAAGAAGAAAAGCTGCACGACGAACTGCAAGATGGCGGTTACGAACAGCAGCACGACCGCCGCGGTCCCCTCCACGATGTCGTTCAGGACGAAAACGATCGGGATAATCGTTAGAATAAGAGACAGCACATAACCGATGACGTAAGACTTCAGCGAGCCGTGCGCCTCGTGCGATTCGCCGTGCGCACCGTGGTTTCCGTGCGAATGCGGATGTTGCTGCGCCATCTTACATCACCTCCAGCATATATACGACGGTAAAGACGAAGATCCAGACGACGTCAAGGAAGTGCCAGTACAGGCCGATCACGTTGACCTTGCGCCGGGTGACGGGCGTGATGCCGTGCCGTCCCAGCTGGATCATGATCGCAATCATCCAGAACAGGCCGATCGTGACGTGAATCCCGTGCGTGCTGACCAGCGTATAGAACGCCGACCAGTAAGCGCTCGTCGAAATCGTGACGCCTTCGTGCACCAGGTGAATGAATTCGTTCAATTCAAGACCGATAAAGCAGGCGCCGAGCGCCGCCGTGACGGCCAGCCAGCCGATCAGGCCCTTTTTGTCGCCGCGGTTCATGGACAACAGCGCCAAGCCGCTCGTGAAGCTGCTGGTCAAAAGGATAAACGTCTCCGCGATAATGCCGGCCATCTCGAACATTTCGCTTCCGGTCGGACCGGCGGCCGTATTTTCCCGCAGCACGGCGAAAGTCGCAAACAGCGTGCCGAACAGGATACAGTCGGTGATCAGGAAAATCCAGAAGCCCATCAGGCGCAGGGATTCCAGATCGTGATGCCCGTCGTGCCCGTGATTTCCGGCGTGGGCATGCGCCGCTGCGTGATTGTTGTTGTTTGCCATCAGACTGCCCCCCTCGCCGCGGCTTCCGTACGTTCGATCTCTTCGACCGGAATGTAATAGTCCGTATCGTAGTTAAAGGAATGCGCCAGCATGCAGACCGCTACGCCGATGAAGCCCGGAATCGCCATCCACAGCCAGTCGAACACGAGGCCGAAGCCGGCCACGAACCAGCAGAACGACTTGATGAACGGGATGCCCGAATTTTTCGGCATGTGGATCGGTTCAAGCGGCGGAAGCGGCTTGGGTGCAACCCCGTTTTCTCTGCGTTTCTTTTGCTCCCACCAATCGTCCATTTCCTCCACATGCGGAATGCGCGCGAAGTTGTAAACCGGCGCAGGCGACGGAATCGACCATTCCAGCGTGCGGCCGTTCCAGGGATCGCCCGTCGTGTCGCGCTCCATGAATTTGATGCTGTGCAGAATTTGCCATACCTGCAGGAGGAAGCCGGCTCCCATCAGGAAGGCCCCGATCGTCGACACGAAGTTCAGTTCCCACCAGCCGGTATCCCAGCCGTACGTGCTGAGGCGCCGCGTCATGCCCATCAGGCCCACGACGTATTGCGGCATGAAGCAGACGTAAAAACCGATATTCCAGAACCAGAACGACCATTTCCCCAGGCGTTCGTTAAGCTTGAAGCCGAATACTTTCGGCCACCAGTAAATCAGGCCCGCGATGTAGCCGAACACAACGCCGCCGATCAGCGTCTGGTGGAAGTGCGCGATCAGGAAGTAGCTGTTGTGGAACTGGAAGTCCGCAGGCGCGACGGACAGCATGACGCCGGTCATCCCGCCGACGACAAAGCAGGGAATAAAGCCCAGGACCGTCCACAGCATCGGGGTTTCAAACGATACTTTCCCCTTGTACATCGTAAATATCCAGTTGAACACCTTGACGCCCGTCGGGATCGCGATAATCATCGTCGAGATCGCGAAGAAGGCGTTGACGTCCCCGCCGGAACCCATCGTAAAGAAGTGGTGAGCCCAGGTGATAAAGGACACGACGCTGATGGCCATAATCGCGAATACCATCGATTTGTAGCCGAACAGCTTTTTCCTGGAGAATGTCGCGACAACCTCCGAGTAAATCCCGAACGCGGGGAGAATGACGATATAAACCTCGGGGTGTCCCCACATCCAGATCAGGTTGATATACATCATCGGATTGCCGCCGCCGTCGAGGGTAAAGAAGTGCGCCCCGAAGTAGCGGTCGACAAACAGCAGCGCGATCGTAACGGTCAAAATCGGGAAAGCCAGAATGATCGCCAGAGAGCTGCCGAGCACCGACCAGGTGAACATCGGCATCTTCATCAGCTTCATGCCGGGCGCGCGCATTTTCAGAATCGTCACGATAAAGTTGATCCCGGTCATCAAGCTGCCGATACCCGATATCTGAATGCCCCAAATGTAGAAATCTTGCCCGACGCCCGGATTGAACATCGTTCCCGACAGCGGCGGATAAGCGAGCCAGCCGGAATTCGGCGAACCGCCGATGACGAACGAGATGTTGAACAGCATCGCGCCCCAGAAGAACAGCCAGAAGCTAAGGGCGTTCAGGAACGGGAACGCGACGTCGCGCGCGCCGATCTGCAGCGGCACGACGAGGTTAAACAAGCCGAACATGAGCGGCATGGCCATAAACAGAATCATGATGACGCCGTGCGTCGTAAAAATTTCGTTATAGTGCTCCGGCGACAAAAACTCGTTGTTCGGAAACGCGAGCTGGGTCCGCATGAGCAGCGCGTCGACGCCGCCGCGGAACAGCATCAGCAGCGCGGCGATGACATACATGATCCCGATGCGCTTGTGGTCGACCGTCGTCAGCCACTCGGTCCACAGCCATTTCCACTTTTTGAAATACGTAAGCACGAACACGATCGCGGCCATCGTCAGCACAATGGCAACGTCGGCTCCGTAAATGAGCGGGTCCCCCGTCACGAAAAAGTCCGCGGCGAAGTCCTTAATATTTTGCCACATGGGATTCCCTCCTTTGCTTAGTCATGATGATGCGCATGTTCTTCGGAAGCCGTTGCCGTCCGGACCATCGCTTCCGAATGCTCCGAATGCCCGTGGCTTTCGCCCTTTTCGGACGAGGAGTCGGCGTGACCGCCGTGTCCGCCCGATCCGTACTTGACGACGATCCAATCGAACAGGCCGTCCGGGAACGAGGAGAAGAATTGCTTGTCGGAAACGCCCGGAAGCGCGAGCTTGTCGTAGCCTTCTTTGGTCAACGCGGGCGAGCTGTTTTTCACTTCTTGCACCCACTTGTCGAATTCGTCCTGCGAGGTCGCCTTCGCCACGAACCGCATCGCTCCGAAGTGCTCGCCGCTGAAGTTGGCGCCCGATCCGAAATATTCCCCGGGTTCGTCCGCGATCAGATGCAGCTTCATCTTCATTCCCGACATCGTATAAATTTGTCCGCCGAGCTGCGGAATCCAGAACGAGTTCATCGGCGCGTCGGACGTCAATTCGAAACGCACCGGCACGTTATCGGGAAACTGCAAATAGTTGACGGTAGCGATGCCCTGCTCCGGATAGAGGAACAGCCATTTCCAGTCGAGCGAAGCGACCTGGATCGTGATCGGCTCGGCCTCCGCCTTAAGCGGCTTGGAAGGCTCCAGCTTGTAAGTATAATGCGCGGTTATGCTTGCCAGCGCGATAATGACGACGAGCGGAATCCCCCACATGAACGCTTCGGCTTTCGTGTTGTGGGACCATTCCGGTTGGTAGTCGGTTTTTTGCTTGCGTTTGATCCGGTATTTCCAAGCGATCCAGAATGCCATGACGAGCGTAGGCACGACGACGATCAGGCACAGAACCGTTGAAATGATAATGAGATCAAGCTGTTCCTTGCCGACAGCCCCTTTCGGGTTGAGCACCCCCATCTTGTCGCCGCAGCCCGCCAGCATGAAAGCCATCGCAGCCAGCGATATCGTAGCGGCGAGGCGCCGATACCCTCTCTTCATATTAAACTCCCCTTTCCTCGCTGCCACTTTGACCGCCGACGGCAAAGATGGCCGTGTTTCTGATCGATCATCTCTGTTATACCAAAAAGTCTTGTGAAGTAGCGCACAGTTAACAAAGGCGTCATGGAACCGTCTCAATTTCGCAATAATTTGTTCACCGATTTGCCGTATGTCGAATTTTGGCCAAAAAAAGGGGTGAAGCCAGGCTTCAACCCCGATTGCCATGCCAATATATGCCGGTTTCCATCCGCCTTTTTTCACCGTTCAGCCGTTCGTCCTCCATTCCGCGATTGCCTCCGCAAACCAAAAACGGCTCGCGCCGGGGGTTCTCCCGGCGCGAGCCGCCACTTCTCCGCCCAGGCGCAGCCGCGCCCGGCTTAAGCCAATTTCTTGGTCGGATCCGCGGAATTCTCCTTCGTCTCCTGCTTCTTCTGCATCAGAGGAGCCGCGACTCCGAAAATCAAAATCTGCAGGCCGCCGATCATAAAGCCGATCCCGATCATCAGGCCCAGATTCTTATCGTTGAATTCCGCAATGTTGATCGCAGAGCAAACGATGCCTAACGCAATGACCACCGCCGCAATCCATTTCAGCATTCTGGACATATCACGGTTATGCATGCGTATTCCTCCTCCCGTGCAAACGCTATCTGTGAATATTATATCACAAAAATGTGACAAAAACATGGAGTTGTGAATTTTTTTTGAACGGAAGGAGCCCGTTTTTTTGAATGCCGCAACTGGACGAATTCGAAGCCATCCGAGATTTCCCAGGCACCCCCTACTAAAGTCCAGGTCGCCTCTCCTTCCCCCGCAGGTTCGTGGTATGTCTTTTCTTGTGTACAATGGCAACATGAATACATGGATCGGGGGATTGGCACGTATGATGAAGAGAAGGTTGTACACCGCGTTCGGACTTATCCTGATCGCCATCGGCTGCGCGGCTTTATTTTATTTGTATTCCGGCACGACGTCGGAGGATTACCGCCACGAATGGAAGCTCGGCCCGGGCGAGCTCCGCGAACTTGCGATCCGAAGCCGGTCACAAGGCCTGAACGTGGAATTCGAAGCCGCCGGGGAAGGCGCCGACTCGATCGTGATGGAAGGCAAGGCCGAGCCGGAAACGGTTAAGCGGCTCTCCGAAGCGCAGATCCGGGACGGCCGGCTGGAACTCGACCTCGATCCGCGCGAGAGCTTTCGCTTCTTCGACTGGGGGAGTTGGAACGAGCGCCATCACGTAACCGTCCGGCTGTCCGATCCCGAAACGCTGGAAAAGCTTCAGCTGCGGGCCGATTCCGGCTCCATCCGGCTTACAGGCGCCTCCGCCGGCTCCGCAGAGCTTTCGACCGATTCCGGAAGCATCCGGATTCAAAATTACAAAGGCGGACGGCTCGTTCTGAAATCGGATTCGGGAAGCGTCGAGGCGGAACGGATCGAGGCGGAGCTTGCGGTCTCCTCCGATTCCGGCCGCATCCGCGTTCAGCAGCTGACAGGCGAAAGCACGCTGTCCTCCGATTCCGGCAGCATCCAGCTGCGCAAGGCGGACACGTCGAGCGCCAAAATCCATTCGGATTCGGGAAGCGTGAAAGTATACTTGCCTGCAGCCTTTGACGGCTTCTACGAGCTGCAGTCCGATACCGGCTCCATTCGCGCGCCGGAACAGAAGGGCATCAGCCCTGAAGTCATCAAGGTGAAAACCGATACCGGAAGCATTCGCATCGAGCAGACCTAAATCTTTGGCGAAATCGGACAAACATCCGGAGGGATTCGATCATGAGCTCAGCGTGGAGCTATGCAGGAAGCGTCTGGTTGGCGATCATCGCGCTGGCCGGCTGGCTGGCCGCTTCGGGCGCGGCCGGGCTGCGGCACGGCGGGAGCGCCGGGCGCTTGCGGCGCAAAGCCCGAAAACCGTTGACCTGGAGCTTTTGGCTGCTGTTTGCCGTCTTCGGCATGACCGTCACGGCGATTGGGACCTGGAGATCTTCCGGATGGTCCGAAGCGCGGGACGCGATCGCGCTGCAACTGCTGCCGGTGCTGCTTCCCGTCATGTTCATTCTCGCCTTTTCCCTTCCGCGCATCGCCGCCCTGCGAAACGGCCCGTTGAAAGCCGCGAAGCAGGCGGACCGCGAGGTACGGGAACCCAGCCCCCAATCGCCCGCGGTGCACTCTCTCATCGTCTTCCCTTATCAGGCAGCCGTATTGGGCGCTTTGGCCTCGCTTTTCAATTCCATCTTGGCGCGTTCCGGCATTCGGCCGGACTGGACCCCCGTACTTGCCGCCGCTTGCCTGGCCGCCGCGCTGTACGCGGTCCAGCTGCGCAAACCGTACCGGTTCAGGCTCTCCGAAGTCCGCCTTGCCGAGCTTGCGCCGCCGCTCCGGCGCGCGCTCGGGATTTTAACCGTTGCCGGCGCCACGATCGCCATGTGCGTATTGTACGGAGCCCGGTCGAGCCTTCTCCCGCCGCATTCGGCCGTCTCGAACGGGAGCGCGAAAAATTCGGAAATTTCATCCTCTCATTCCCCAATAATTCGCGATTTTTCACGATTTTACTGGCGATAATGGGCAATATATGAGAAAATCGGGCTATATCATCGAATTGGGGGCACAATCGTGGCAACGAGGCAGGAAGAAGTCATCGAGCTGTTCAACATGCTGCGGCGGTACAGCCGGATGTGGAAGCAGGAATGGTCTAAAGACAATCCGAAGGAGCTCTCTTTAAGCCAGGTTCAAACGTTGGACATTCTCGTTGCGGAAGGCCCGAAATCGAGCACCTATTTGTCCCAGACGCTGGGCGTGACTTCGGGCGGCATGACGGTGATTTCCGACAAGCTCGTCAAGATGGGCTTTGTAAGGCGGGTGGGCGACAGGAACGACCGCAGGGTCGTGCTGCTGGAAATTACCGAGGCGGGCGAAGCCGCGCTGAAAGAACTGCAGGAGAAAAGAGTCGCGCTGATGGAAAAGATGTTCGCTCCGCTGGACGCGGAGGAGATCCATCAGATGGTGGTGATTTACCGCAAGCTGTTGCGCACATGGGAAACGCGCGACAAATAAAAGAGGATTCGTCCCGGCGCGCCGGAACCGAATCCTCTTTATTTGCTTATAGGCTACCACATGACATATCCGGGCGATTCCGAGCCGCCCGCGATCATGCCGATCAACGGGACGGTGTACGCCACTACGATCAGCACGGCCGACACCGCGATCCACAGGCCCCAGCGCTCGAACAGTCTGGGCGTCTTTTCGGCGTTGTCGTACACTTCTCCGATCGGATACTCCGTTTTCCCCTTCGGCGATCTCAAAAGTCCGACGACGATCCGGATCAGCACCAGCAGACTGATGAACAAAATGATGCCGCCGACCGCCATCGCCGTATGATACGGCATCCACAGCACGGATTCCGGGCTGTCGTTGTACGTCGTATAATCCGTCCGCCGCGGGTTGCCAAGCAGGCCGGAGACGTGCATCGCACCGGACATGAACAGCATGCCGAGGCACCAAAGCACGGTTTGCGCGATGCCCAGCCGGTTCATGGCCGCCGTCAGGACGCGCCCCGTTACGGCCGGGATAAGCCAGTAGCCGATGCCGAAGAAGGTCAGCGCGACGCTTGTCGCCACCGTCAGGTGAAAATGGCCCGTCACCCATAGCGTATTGTGAACGACGGCGTTCATCTGGTTGCTGGCGTTGATGAGCCCGCCGGCTCCCGCCGGGATGAACACGAGCATGCCCATAAACGGGGCGAAGAAGCGGACGTCCTTCCAGGGCAGCTTGCGCACCCAGCCGAACAGGCCCCTCGCTCCCTTCGCCCGTCCGTTCAGCTCGAAGGTGGCGAACAGCGAGAACGCCGTAATGAGCGTCGGAACGACGACCATAAAGGTCAGCACCACCTGCAGGAATTTCCAGAAGGGCGAAATGCCCGGTTCCATGAGCTGATGGTGGAAGCCGACCGGAATCGAGAACAGCAGCAGCAGAATGAACGACAGCCGGGCAAGGGCGTCGCTGTAAATTTTGCCGCCGATGATTTTCGGAATGATCACATACCAGCACATGTAAGCCGGCATCAGCCAGAAGTAAACGAGCGGATGCCCGAAATACCAGAACAGCGTGCGGCTGAGCAGGACGTTGATCGTATCGGTCCATCCGAACGACCACGGAATGAATTGAAGCAGCACGGTCGCCGCCACGCCGAGCGTCGCGATCTGCCACATCAGCATCGTGACGACCGCCATGAAGCCGAGCAGCGGCGTCAGCTTGCCTCCGTTCTCCTTTCTCCATTTGCGGTACTGGGCGAATACCCCGTAGCCGCTGATCCAGCTGCCGACCACGAGGAGCACGAGCGCGATATAAAAATACGGCGAGGCTTTGAGCGGAGCGTAGAACGTATAAAGCACGGTCGCTTTGTTCAGCAAAATCAGGATCGTGCCGAGAACCGTTCCGGCCCCCATGAGCGCGAAGCCGATCCAGCCCATGCTCCGGGAGGCTTCGCCGAGCTTTCCGCCCATCGTCCGGCTGATTGCCGAATACAGAAAACCGATGATGAAAAACGTCGTAAAGACCAGCGCCATCAGCACGCCGTGCGCCGTCAGCAGCTGGTAGTAGCCGATGCCGCCCGGCAGCGTGATCGAGCCGCTCCTCACCATGCCCTGCAGCATGCCGCAGACGCCCCCGAGCAAAAGCGCTCCGTAGGCGAACAGCAAATGGGCAAGCACGAGTTTGCCATCTTTCCGGTCAAATGTCGAGTGCATAGTTTTCGTCCTTTCGGCCTGTTAAGTGACGATCAGCTTCGCGAACATCGACTGATGTCCGACGCCGCAATATTCATTGCACAAGATTAGATACTCTCCCGGCTTGTCGAACGTGTAGGACAGATGGCTGACTTCCCCGGGAAGAACCATGAAGTTGACGGTCGTGCCCGGAATTTCGAAGCCGTGCACGACGTCGGAGCTGGTCGCGGTGAATTTCACGGTCGAGCCGGCGGGAATCTCGATCTTATCCGGATTGAAGCCGAACCCGTACGCGATCAGGACGGCTTCGTACTCTTTGTCCCCGGTTTGCGTCACGCCGGGCTTGTCGAAAGGCGCCGTTTCCTCGAGCCGGGTCGGATCGAGCGCATGCGCATGCGCGCTGCCCGGCGTTTGCATGCCCATCGCGAAAGCGGATACGCCGAGCATGATCAGAAACACCGCCAGCATCGACATGCCGAAAACAAGCCATATTTTTTCCAACCGATGAATGTGCATAGTGCGCTCCTCTCGCTTCCTCGCGATAGTCGGTTAACTTCTGTGAACGTACAGAATAAAAACGGACACCCAGGCCAGCGCGAGAAAGGCGCCGAGCAGCATGACGGAGACGAACGCTCCCTTGAGCGACGCCGGTTCCGGATTCGGAACGCCCGTCTCGGAACCGGCCGGTTGCGGTTTGTTGTCCGTTGTTGCAGGTTGCGCCATGTTCCTGCCTCCCTTCCCGAACGCGGATCATTCCACGATCAGCTTGCCGACCATGTCCGCATGGCCGGAACCGCACATCACGTCGCAATAAAATTTGAATTCTCCGGTCCGGTCGGCCGTGAACGTCACCGTCTTGCCGCCTTTGACGGTCTTGTCGTAGCCGTCGATTTTGAGCGAATGGTTGCCCTGCTCGTTCTCCAGCGTCAAGGCGATCGTCTCGCCCTTCGCGACCTTGATCTCCGTTTGGTCGAACTTGAAGTTGCTGGCCTTGACGGTGATCGCCTTCGTCGATCCGGCCGCGGCCGAAGACGCGGAAGACGCCGGTTGCGAGGAGGACGCCCCGCCCGTCTGGCCGCCTGCGTCACCTCCGCCGCAGGCGGTCAGCGCCAGCGCCGCCGCGATCATCCACCCTGTAAGCACACCCCAGCCTTTGGTCATTCCAATTCCCTCCAACATTGGATTGAATCGATTTCTGACCTCATCTTAAAAGCAACAAAGCCTCACCACTGTGACCGAAATCACAGCGGGAGGCCGGGAACGTGAACGTTTTGTGAAAAGCTGCACAAATTGGGTGTTGCCGTCCGGCTGCCGCAGGCCGCAACGGAGGATTTCAAAGCACGGGAGCGGCGTTGAAGCGCATTGTGAGCCCGCTTTTGAACAAATGCCGAACATGGCGCCGTAAAGCTTGATTTTCCTTGAAAAAACGGCCGCGAGCACCGAATCTTTCCCCTGATTCCGATATGGCTGCCGCAAGGCTCCTTTGACATTGCTCTCCAGGCGTCGCATAATGTTAATGCATGATTTCGGGAACGTAAACATTGGCGTTGAAAAAAGCAGGCGATTCACCCGTACGTCGGCCTGTTTTTTGGTTTGAGTGGGAATTGCCTTGCGGCTTACGCCCGATTCGGAAAGGAGAAAGGAAGGGTTTTTCATGTCGCTGCTTCCGCCTCACAAGCTGCTGCGGAACAAGCCATTCGTTTTTTTTACGATTATATTATTGCTGAAAAGCTGTTTGGCCTGGTTCGTCATCTTTGACGACGGCCCGTCCTGGCGGACGGTGCTTACCGAAATTCCGTTTTTCTGGATTCTGTTCTGCCTGATCGAATGGTTTTCCCGCAAGCATAAGCTGGCCTGGTATTTGCTGGTCAACCTGTTCATTACGGCGATCTTGTTTTCCGTCTTTATGTACTATAAATACTACGGCGTAATCGCCACCTACCACGCGCTCGAACAAGTCAACCAGGTGACGGCCGTCAGCAACAGCGTATTTTCCTTGATGGATCCTTATTACGTGCTGATTTTCATCGACGTCGTCATTTTGGGCATCATGCTGTTTTCCAGCAAAAAGGTTCAGAACTGGAAACGGATGAGCGCTCGCCGGGAAAACCGGAAAGTGATCGGCGCCTTGTTCACGCTGTCGGTCATTCTGTGCCTGTTCAACATTCTCCCGAACCGCGCCAGCATGAATGAACGGACGAAGGCCGAGGAGATGGGCATTCTCAACTACGAGCTGTACTCGATTCTCGACCAGTCCGAGGAAGAGATCGTGGACAAGAAGGAGATTACCCAAGCGGCCATCGATAAGCTGAAAGGCGTGCAGCCGGTTCAGCATCCGTCCTTCTGGCAGGCGGCCAAGGGCAAAAACCTGATTATCATCCAGCTGGAGTCGTTCCAGAACTTCCTGATCGGCCTGAAGATCGACGGTCAGGAAGTTACGCCGAACATGAACAAGCTGGCGAAGGAAAACTTCTATTTCTCGAACTTCTATCAAATGGTCGGCCAGGGCAATACGTCCGATGCCGAATATGTCGTGAACACTTCACTTTATATTCCGCCGCACGGCGCAGCCACGATGAATTACGTGAAAAAGGCGCTGCCGAGCTTGCCGAAGCTGCTTGCCTCGCACGGTTACGATACGGCGACGTTCCATACCAACGTGGTGGAGTTCTGGAACCGCGGCGAACTGTACAAAGCGGTCGGCTTCGACCGGTACTACGACAAGGACTTTTTCGGAACGGAAGACGCCGTGTTCTTCGGCGCGTCGGATGAAGTGCTGTACCGGAAAACGGCTCCGGAGCTGAAGAAGATGGACGATGCGGACCGGCCGTTCTACGCCCACGTCATTTCCATGACCGCGCATCATCCGTTTACGATTCCGGAAGACAAATATTACATGAAGCTGCCCGAACGGTTCGAAGGAACGTTTGTCGGCGACTACATCCGGGCGCAAAACTATGCCGACCATGCGCTGGGCGAATTTATCGACGAACTGAAGGCGAACGGCGTTTGGGACAACAGCGTAATCGTCATCTACGGGGACCATCTCGGTTTGCCGATTTACTCCCTGGACAACAACGAGAAGGCGCTGATGGAGGAAATTTACGGACGCCCTTACGGCTACACCGATATGATCAATATTCCGCTTATTGTGGCTTCGACGGGCATTACGTATCCGTCCGAATTCAAGCAAACGGGCGGTCAGGTCGACATTCTGCCGACGGTCGCCAACCTGCTGGGCGTCCCGCTGGACCAGCAGATTCACTTCGGCCAGGATCTGCTCAACTCGACGCAGAACCTGCTTCCGGAACGGTATTACTTGCCTTCCGGTTCGGTGATCGACGACAGCCACCTGTTCATTCCGGGCAGCGGCTACGACGACGGCGTGCACTACTCGCTTGAGGACAACTCCACCAGCGAAAGCGGCATTACCGAAGACCAGTACGAGCGCGCGCTGGAGCTTCTGCGGCTGTCCGACAGCTACGTGAAGCAGTTGCCGGACAAAGATCCTCCGGAACAATAACTTGCGCAAATAAGAAAACGGTTGGTCAGAACGAACAATACGTTCTGACCAACCGTTTTTTGTTGCCTTTTGCTCCGTTTCGCACCGCCCGTCAAGCGTTGTAGAACGCCTCCAGCTCGCGCGCCACTTCTTCCAGAGACGCGTTGACGACCTTTTGACGCTGCGGCTTGTCGAACAGCTTCGCGATCGCGTCGGGGAACGTCTGCTCGATCCCGCACAGCCGGATCGCCTCGTCGAATTTCGCAGGGTGCGCGGTGGCCAGCGAGATGCATACGACCCCGTCGCCGCCGCAGCGCTCCGCCGCGGCGACGCCGCAGGACGAATGAGGATCAAGCAGGTAGCCTTGCCCTTGCGCGTAATACTTTTTGATCGTCGCCAGGCACTCGTCTCCGTCTACGCCATAGGCGTCGAACTCGCTTTGCGCCCGGGAGAGAATATCGGAGCCGACCTCGATTTTCCCTTCGCGTTTGAACCCTTCCATCAGTTCCGCCACTTTGGCCGGATTTTCGCCGAAAAGGTAATACAGGTAGCGTTCGAAGTTGCTGGCCACCTGAATGTCCATCGACGGGCTGTACGTGGTCTTGAAATCGCCCGGCTTGTAGAGGCCGCCGCGAATGAAGCGTTCCAGAATATTGTTCTCGTTGGTCGCGATAATCAGCTTGCGCACCGGCAGTCCCATCCGTTTGGCCAGATAGCCCGCGAAGATGTCGCCGAAGTTGCCCGTCGGCACGCTGAAATCGACCGTTTCCGCGCCCGTTTGTTTTTTCACTTGGAAATAAGCATAGAAATAATAGACCGTTTGGGCCAAAATCCGGACGAAGTTGATCGAATTGATCGCGCACAGGCGGTTTCTCGCTTTGAAGTCCAGGTCCGCAAACAGCTCCTTGATCAGGCCCTGGCAATCGTCGAAGTTGCCGTGAACGGACAGGTTGAGCACATTGTCGTCCTGAACGGTCGTCATCTGCAGCTCCTGCACTTTGCTGACCTTCTGATGCGGATGCAAAATGCAGATTTTGATGCCTTCCTTGCCCCGCACGCCCTCGATGGCGGACGCCCCGGTGTCGCCCGAAGTCGCCCCGAGAATATGGATTTGCAAATTGCGCTTGGCCGCTACATATGCGTACAACTGGCCCATAAACTGCAGGGCGATGTCCTTGAACGCAAAGGTCGGACCGTGGAACAGCTCCAGCAGATACAAGCTGTCGCTCAGCTTGCGCACCGGCGTGACTTCCGGATCGCGGAACGTGGAGTAGCTTGCTTCCGCCATCGCCTTCAGGTCGTCCGGCGGAATTTCGTCATTCGTATAATAGGAGAAAATATTCAACATGAGTTCCTTATAGCTCAGCGTTTCCCATTCCTTCAGCTTCGCTGCGGGAACGACGGGGATTTCCTCCGGAACGAGCAGGCCTCCGTCATCGCCGAGCCCCATCAGAAACGCGTCGACGAACCCGATCTTCCCGACTTTGCCGCGGGTACTGATATAGCGCATGATTGGTCCTCCTTATATGCATAAACAAAGCCGGCTCTGCCGTTCGCTTTGCCGTAAAATCATGGGGGAATCCACTTTATTATCGCTTAACGGCGGGCTTGAATCAATGATTTTCAGCGCCATTGCGCAAGATATCCAGGCTGATGTCCGCCATCGTCACCTTGGCCAGTTCGCCTTCCATAGCGGCTTGCGCCCGGCGGAACGCGGTCTCCAGCGCGCCCTGGATATTGCGGCCGACCGGACATTCCGGGTTCGGATTCTCGTGCATGGCGAACAAGCCCTCCTGCTCCCCCTGGACGGCCCTGTAGACGTCGAGCAGCGTGATCTCGTTCATGGGCCGCGCCAGCTTCGCTCCCGCCACGCCCGCGCTCGTGCGGACCAGGCCGGCTTTGTTCAGCATGCCCATAATACGCCGGATCACCACCGGATTGGTGTTGACGCTGCCCGCGATCATTTCCGACGTCAGCCGGCTATCCTTGAACATATCGAGCAGCGACAAAATATGAGCCGCGACGGCAAAACGGCTGCTGATCGTCATCGTTGCCACCTCCAGTTGCCGCAGCTTTAGCGCGCCTTATGTCACGTAAGCCGCGCTTCGGGTCGGTCAGGCTTCCTCGACCGACAGCTTCGCGTGCGCGGCGCCGGCGCGCTCGCGCGCTTTCTCCACCGTCTCCGCCGTCGCCAGCGCGACAGCCATGCGGCGGCCTGCTTTCGTGACGGGCTTGCCGAATATCCGAAGCTGCGTATCCTCAACCGCGAGCGCCTCTTCGGCTCCCGTGATCCGGTATTCGCCAAGCTCGCGCGCCGCCTTGAGCGGACGGCTCGCCCCGCAGGACACCAGCTTGATCTCCGGAATCGGCAGCCCGAGAATGGCCCGCACGTGCAGCGCAAATTCGGACAGGTTCTGGCTGACCAGCGTGACCAGCCCGGTATCGTGCGGACGCGGCGACACTTCGCTAAAATACACCTTATCCCCGGCCAGGAACAGCTCCACGCCGAACAGCCCCGCTCCGCCCAGCTCGTCCGTGACGGCGCGGGCGATGCGCTTGGCTTCCTCAAGCTGCCCTTCGGTCATGGCATGCGGCTGCCACGATTCGATATAGTCCCCGTCCTGCTGAATATGGCCGATCGGGGCGCAGAACTGCGTTCCGTTCACGGAACGGACGGTCAACAGCGTAATTTCCGAATCGAAGCGGATAAATTCCTCCACGATCACCCGGCCCTGCTGAACCCGGCCTCCCTCCATCGCGATGCGCCAGCTGTTTGCGATTTCGGCTTCGGAACGGCAGACGCTCTGGCCCTTGCCGGAGGAACTCATCAGCGGCTTGACGACGCACGGAAATCCCATCTCGCGCACGGCGGCGGCAAACTCCTCGTACGTGTCGGCAAAACGGTAACGGGCCGTCGGCAGCCCGAGCTTCTCCGCAGCCAGCCGCCGGATGCCTTCGCGGTCCATCGTCAGCCGGGCCGCGCGGGCGGTCGGAATCACGCGATAACCCTCTTCCTCAAGCTTGACCAGCTCCGCCGTCGCGATCGCTTCGATCTCCGGCACGATCAAATCCGGCTTCTCCTTTTCCACCAGTTCGCGCAGCGCTTTCGCGTCCAGCATGTCGATGACGTAGCTGCGGTCCGCCACATGCATGGCCGGCGCCCCTTCGTAACGGTCTACCGCCACCGTCTCGACGCCCAGCCTCTGCGCTTCGATGATCACTTCCTTGCCCAGTTCCCCCGAACCGAGCATAAGCAGCTTCTTTGTATGATACACCCCGCGTCAGCCCCCCGCTTTAGGTTTTGTCGAATCCATTATACACGAAAACGGGCCGGCGCTTGGGTGCGATCGGCAGCGGAAGAATTTTTCATGCCAAACAAGCCGGCCAACGCGGACCGGCTTCGCACGGGTATGAACGCCCCGCATTTCACCCATCCTAAGAAGAGGATCGGAGGTGATCAACGATGGCCAAGGATGTGCTTTGCGAAGTGAATTCCTGCAAATATTGGGCAGCCGGCAACCAATGCGCCGCTTCCTCGATCTACGTCGTCAGCAATCGAGGGAAGGAAGCGCGCAATTCCGAAGAGACCGACTGCAAAACGTTCGAGCCGAAGCTTTAATTCCATGACGGCACGGGCCATGCGGCGCCGGCCTCGCAATCCGAAGCCCAGAAGCAGCCAAACCTGCTTTTGGGCTTTTCGGCTTCTTTTTGCATTATGCCCGTCGATGAGAATAATTATCACGAAAGGAATCAATCTTTTTGTCTCTGACAACATTTCTGACATAAAAATGATGTTTTTCGTTTAATGTCATCTATTTTTACATTATAATACAGACAAAAGGCATACGTTACGTTCAAATGGGAGGGGAACCGGATGAGGCTGCTGCTGTTGAAACATTTCTCGTTCGACGACGAGAGCGCGATTATCCGCTGGGCCGAAGCGAAACGCTTTCCGTATGCGGTCATGGACCCCTCGGGCGGAGGGCCTTTTCCCGACATGGCCGTATTCGATCTGCTGATCGTGATGGGCGGTCCGATGAGCGTATACGAGGAATCGAAGTATCCCTGGCTCCGACCGGAGAAGACGTTCATCCGCCAGGCCATCGCTTCGGGCAAAGCCATTCTCGGCATCTGCCTGGGCGGACAAATGCTCGCCGAGCTGCTGGGCGGACGGGTATACCGCAACAAGCAAAAAGAAATCGGCTTTCACCCCATCGAGCGCACGGACAAGACGCATCCGCTTCTCGATGGGCTGCCGAACCGCTTTTATTCCTTTCAGTGGCACGGGGACGCGTTCGATTTGCCGGCGGGAGCCGTTCCGCTCGCCTTCAGCGAAGCCTGCGCGAACCAGGCCTTCGCTTTCGGCCCGCATATCCTCGGCCTGCAATTTCACCTGGAAACGACGGCCGCCTGCATGGAAGCGATGCTTAAGAGGTGGTCGGACCAAATCCGGCCCGCTCCCTTTATTCAAACCGCCGAACAAATCCGCGCGCAGGCCGAACGGATCGAAGCTTCGCACCGGATGCTGCACCGGATCCTGGACGCCTTTGACCGGTTGAACCGGCAGCATCAGGCGAACTTGCCGTTGCGGTAATCCTCGTAGGCCTGAACGATTTCCTCGTACGTATTCATGACAAACGGACCTTGGGCGACGACCGGTTCGCGCAAAGGCTGGCCGGCGTACAGCAGCGCGCGAAGCTTCGTGACGGCCGCCAGTTCGATTTCGCTGCGTTCGTGGCCTTCGGCGGAATCGAGAAACAGCACGCTTCGCGTCTCGCCCTTTGTGCCGTCGCGGCCGAATCGCCCTTCTCCTTCCAGCACGAACAGAAAGCCGTTGTACGCCCCCGGCAGCTCCTGCTTCACCGCTGCTCCCGGCTCCAGCGTAAATTCGACCATCGTCACCGGGACAATATTCCGCGTACCCGCCTTCGCCTTGCCGGACGAACCGGAAAAGACGCGAATCGTCGCCCCCGGCTCGGAGCGGACCGCCATATCGGCGCTGCGCAAATTTTGATAATAGGGCTCCGTCATCTTATGCGCGCGCGGCAGGTTCACCCAAAGCTGCAGCGAATGCACCGTCTCTCCGGGCGCCGGGTCTTCCTTGTGAATCACGCCGCGGCCGGCCGTCATCCACTGGGCGTCGCCGGGCAGCAGATAGTCGATTTGATTCGTTTTGGTGTCGAAATGCTCCAGCTTGCCCTCCATCACATAGGTGACCGTCTCGATCCCCCGGTGGGGATGGAGATCGAAGGAACCGCGCCGGAACCAGTCCTCGGCCAAAAACAGGAACGGATCGTGCTCTTCCCAAAGGCCCGGCTCCAGGATATAGCTGTTGCGATGCCCCGGACCGACCTGCTGGATTGGCGCTGTCCGGACTTTGCGAATGCCGCGCGCGTACGCGCCTTGTTCGTGATGCTGAGCCATTTTGCGTTTCCCTCCCGCTTGAACGTCTTACCCGAAGTATAGTCCTTAAACTAACTTATTTCAAGTATATATATTTTTTAATGTTCAAATTGACAAAAATAGCCCGCCCATGCGGGCAGGCTCAGCAGGCTCAGGCTTTCTGCACAACGCAGAACGGCGGCTTCTCGTCTTAGCCGATCACGTACAGCCGGCTCGTCTCTTCCCACAGCTCGCCGGGCTCCAGGCCGATCAGGCCGATGTCCTCGGCCGGCAGATCGACGTTCGGCGCGTTGACCAGGTTCACTTGCGGCTCGGGGCAGAAAAAGCCGCCCTTCGCGCCGTCGTTCCAGATCATCCATTGCTTGTACGCGGTTCCCGCATCGTACACCAGCTTGACCCCGGCGCGCGTGTCCGTCAATTCCATCCGGTTGCGGCCGTCCTGGGGCTGCGCGGTGTAATGGTTGTCCATCGCCTCGAAGAACGGCGACTGCGCGCCTTCGCGCATCCGCTGCTCTCCCTCGGACAGCGGCAGCAGCCGGCCCGTCGGGAGCATGCGCTCGTCCATTTCCCAACGCTGGCCGATGGTCAGCTTCAGCCGCATATCCTCGCTCGTGCTTCCCGGAGCAAAAGGCGCATTGACGGCGGTATGGAACGCCAGAAGGCAGGGCATCCGCTCCGTCCCTTCGTTGCGCACCCACACCCGCTGGCGAAGCCCCTCGTCCGACAGCGCATATTCAAGCTTGACGGTAAAAACAAAGGGCAAGTACCGGTATATCGGGTGCGACGCGTCCACCTTCAGCGCCAGCGTCACGCGGCTTTCGGCATCGTCGGCGCCGAAGCGCTCGACGCGCCAGGCCGCCGTGTGCAAAAAGCCGTGCAGATGGTTGCCCCGCTCCGTCTCGTTCACCGGAAACTGCAGCAGCTTGCCGTTCCACGGAAACTTGCCCCCGTCGTACCGGTTCGGCGGGAACAGGATCGGAATGCCGTACACGCCCGGATTTTTCCGGAACGCTTCCATTCCGTCCGCCCCCGGCTCGCGAAGAAAGTTGTATCCCCGCTCCGTATCGCGGAAAGCGATCAGGTTGGCGCCGATGCCGGGCAGCACCGCCGCTTCGTACGGGCCCGACCGCAGCCAGACCGCAGGTTCGCCGTGATAGGTTCCCTCGTAAGCTTGATTCGCCATTGCTCAAACGTCCTCCCCGTAAGCTTATAGGCTTGTACGTACATCTTTTCCTAGAATAGCATATCGGCCGCGAAAAGAGGACGTTTACATTGGAAATTCCGTCAATTTCGAACGAGGGTCAAAGCCACTTAAACCCGTACCGCTCCAGCAGCCGGTTCGCCGCCTCCGGACCGTCGGTTCCCGCCGCGTAGACATGAAGCGGAACCCGGTCGTCCTCGAACGCCTCCAAAATCGGGGCGAGCCATCGCCACGACGCCTCGATCTCCGGCCATTTGGCAAAAAAGGAAGCATCGCCGCTGAGCGCGTCGTGCAGCAGCCGTTCGTAGGCTTCCGGCAATTCGCCTTCCGGGATGGAATAGCGAAGCCGCGTCTCGGCCGCCCCGCCGTCCGCACCGGTCAGATTAAGCTGCAGCTCGACGCTTTCCTCCGGCTGTATCCGCACCGCCAAATAATTGCGCTTCGGCTCCCCATGCGAATATTTCTCCAATGGATCGCGGAACTCGACGATGATTCGGGTCGACTTTTCGCTCATTCTTTTGCCCGTGCGGATAAAGAAAGGCACGCCGCCCCATACCGGGTCGTCCAGCTCCAAGCGGGCCGCAAAAAAAGTATCCGTGCGGGACCCGGCCGCAACCCCCGGCTCGTCCAGGTAGCCCGGCACCTTCCGCCCTTCCAGCTCGCCCGGCCCGTACTGCCCCCGCACGACGAAGTTAGCGGCGTCCTGGGCCTGGATCGGGATCGCCGATTCGAGTATGCGCTGTTTGTCATACACATCCGAGTGCATCGCGGTCATCATCAAAAGCTGCAGCATATGGTTCTGGAACATGTCGCGAACTGCGCCCGCGCGGTCGTAGTAGCCCGCCCGCTCCCCGACGCCGAGCGTTTCGCTGGCGGTGATCTGGACGTTGGCCACGTAGCGGTTGTTCAAGACCGCCTTCAGCACCGGGTTGGCCGAGATGAAGGCCTGCAAATTCTGCACCATCGGCTTGCCGAGATAATGGTCCACATAGCGGATATCCTCCGCGGGAAAAGCCTCCAGCAGCGAACGGTTCAGCTCCCGGGCGGAGGCCAGGTCGCGCCCGAACGGCTTTTCGACCGCAAGCCGCTTCCAGCCGGGACCGCCGGTCAGCCCGCTTTCCTTCAGCAAACGCGCGATCGAGGCGAACCAGTCCGGCGAGACGGACAAGTAAAACAGCCGGTTCCCGGGAATGCCGGCTTCGCGCTCCAGCCCTTCGACCCGGTCGAGCAGCCGCTTGTAATCCTCCGCCCGGTCGGCCTCCAGGATTTGATAATGGACGAGCCGCAAAAATTCGGCTTGCGCCGCCGAATCGTCCGAGCCGCGCCGGGAAAAGCGCGCGAGCGCCTCCTTCACGCGGCCGCGGAATTGCTCTTCCGAAAACGGCTTGCGCCCGAGTCCCACGATGGCGAACCCGCGCGGCAGCTTGCCTTCCAGATGAAGATTATATAAGGCGGGGAACAGCTTGCGGTGCGCCAAATCCCCCGTCGCTCCGAACAAAACGAAAATCGACGAATCCATGAAAGGTTCCTCCCTTCGAACAAAAACGGTCCGGCAGGACCGCGGCCCATGCGGCTTCGCGCCCGCGGCCGCACTTGTCTATGCCGATCATATCAAGCTGCCGGATGTTTCGCATGAAGGGTTGATGAAGAACGGATGAAGAGTTCATGAACGCGGCAAGCGCTGCATATAAATACGGCGGGGAGCGCCGCCTTGCGGGCGTAGCGCTCCCCGTTTTTTCAAATATAACACGAAATCTCGACAAGGTTATCATCCGGGTCGCGAATGTAAACCGATTCGATCGGTCCCAGCGCGACGCTTCCATATCCTTAACGGTCAGCACAAAATGATCCAAACGCTCGAGCTTCATGTTTTCGCCTCTTCTACTCATTTATGTTTTTCTTGTATGCCTGCTCCAACCCGTGCCAGATCCATAAGCCGAATAGGATTCCCCCCAAGGGGAACAGGACCAGGGAAGCGGCGAGCAACGAAAAAAAGGGCTGGTCAAACCGAACGCTGGAATTCTCCAATAACGAGCTGACAAAGGGGAACAAGACGCCGCACGGGATGCCCCATCCTATGACGCCATGATGCAGGATGAATTTCTTTTTTCCTTTTTTCCGGATTTCCTCCCACTTCTTGAACTGGCGCGCTTTCATCCTTATCCTCCTCCGTATCCGAAATTCCGAAGCCGGATGCACGATCAATCGCTCCTTAAACCGATGAATAGTGCCCGCTTTGCGGAAAGCGCGTCTCCGGAGCCCTAGGCCTCCGTCCCGCGCTCGATGACGCCGTACAGGTACAGGTCGTAAAATTTTTGGGCGAGATCCTTCATGCTCATGCTCTCCGGCAGCATCGGGGCGTCGGCGAACGATTTGCGGACGAGCAGCGTGTAGATGAGCAGCACGTCCGGATCGACGTCCACGCGGACAATGCCGTCGACTTTGGCCATGCGGATCAGATCGTGGAACAGCGGAACGATGACGCCTTGCCAGCGGTCGTCCATCCGGCGAACGAGGTCCGGATAATCCTGCATCAGCTCGCGGGCGAAATCGGATTGAAAAAAACGCTCGTACTCGTTCACGTCGAAGATGCGGAGAAAGTCTTCTTTGGTCAACTTGTCCCGCTTGCCCTTTTCGAGAATACCCCGGAGCAGCGCGATGACGTAATTGACGATCGTTTCCAGGCAGTGCTGAAGAAGGCTCTCTTTGTCGGCAAAATATTTATAGAACGTCGCTTTGCTCACTTGCGCTTCGCGCACGATCTCTTCGACGGTGACCTGGCGGATCCCTTTCTGCAAGAAAAGCCGCTCCGCCGCTTTAAGAAGATCTTCCTGCTTGGTGGTTTTTCTGCGGACACGTTCTCTGGGCATGGCGACACGACATCCTCCTCGGCCGTTATGCTTCTATTATAGCAAAAGGAAAGCCGGCGAACGCTGCAAGCGCGCGCCGGCTTCCGCATTTAAGGCCGAAGGTCCCGCCGCCGCCAGCCGGACAGCCCCGCTGCGGCAAGCGCCGCCGACAGGAGCAGCATCCAGAGCAGCGGAGGGAAGGAGACGTCGCCTCCGGGCAGCCTCGGGATATGGGTGAAAGGCGAAAGGTCGAGCGCCCAGTCCGGCAGGCCGAGCAAGGCGCCGAGCTGGCCCAGCAGCAGGAACGCGGCCAGCATTGCCCAGCTCAGCGCGGCCAGCCGCGGCAGCAGGCCGAAGAGAAGCAGCGCGATACCGGCCGGCACGTAGACCGCGGGAAGCTGAACGAGAGCGCCGGCCAGCACGCGCGGCAATTCGCGGCCTACGTCGCCCGCGCTGAGACCGTAGGCGAGCCCGGCCGCAAGCCCGCCCGCAGCCAGCGCGGCCGCCGGACCCGCGAGCGCGAAGACCAGGTGTCCAGCCGCCCACCTCAGGCGGCCGACCGACGTGGCAAGCAGCGGCTCGGCGCGCCCTTCGGTTTCTTCCGTCCGCAGCCGCAGCACCGCTTGGATGGCGTAGGCGGATACCGCCAAGGCCAGAATATTCATCGTTGCGGCAAAATACGTATCCGCAAGCCCGGAGCTGCCTCCGAGCTTCTCCAAAATGTCGATCAGCTGCGGGCTTTCGGCCAATCCGTCGGCCGCGCTTTTCGCGACGCCGCCCAAGGCGAGCCCGAGCGCGGCGAAGCCGGCCGACCAGCCGTAAAGGCCCCCCGCTGCAAGCGCCAGGCCAGCGCGAGCGGACTGCGGAAGCCGGGCCCGGCGGCCGCCGGACCGGGACGCGGCGGAACGATGCCGGCTCCGATGTCGCGGCGCGCCGACAAGCGGTAAGCGGCTGCCGTCAGCACGGCGACGGCCCCGAGCGCCAGCGCGAACGGCCACCAGTGTTCGTCCGCATAGGGGCGAACGCGCTGCATCCAGCCGATCGGCGACAGCCACGTCAGCCAGCCCATACCGCCGCTCTCGCCGACATCGCCGACCGCCCGCAGCGCGAACACCAGCCCGAGCGCCGTCACGGTCATGCTTCGCGCCGTTCCGGCTCCTTCCGAAAGCTGCGCGGCGACGCCCGCAGCCGCCGCAAAGACCCAGCCGGCGGCCGCCATCGACAGCCCCAGGGCAAGCGAGCCTGCCGCCGGCAGACCGGTGCCGATCAGGCCGGCGGCCATGAGCAGGCCCACGGCCAGATCGGCGGAGAAGACGACGATCAGCGCGGCGGTAAGCCCCGCATGATGGCCGACGGCGGTCGCGCCAAGCAGCTCGCGGCGTCCGGCTTCCTCGTCCGTCCGCGTGTGGCGGATCACGGTCAGCGCGCTGGCCAGCGCGACGAAGATCAGGTTCAGACTCGACCGCCAGGCCGCCAGGGCGCCGACGCTCGAGCCGAACACCGGGCCGTAAAAAGCGGCCATGGCCGGATTGCTTGCAATGGTGCCGACGAAGCGCGCCCGCATCTCCTCGGTCGGATACAGCTCCGCGATGCTGGAGCCGTAGCCGAGCGGAAGAAGCGCCAAGACGATCACCCAAACCGGCAGAATCAAACGGTCTTTCCGCAGGAAAAGACGAATGAGCGAGCCGGCGCCGGTCCAAATGTCCTTGTTCATCTCCGTTCTCCTCCCGCTTCGATCCCTTCTCCGTAATGCCGCATAAACAGCTCCTCCAGCGTCGGCGGGGTGCTGACCAGGCTTCGCACGCCGAACAGAGCGAGAAAGCGGACGACCCGGTCCAGCTCGCCGGCGTCGACGGCAAAGCGCGCGCGAGTGCCGCCGTCTTCGACAACCGGATCGTGCACGCCAGGCAGTTCGGACAGCCCGGCGACCGGCAACGCGGTCTCGACGGAAATGGACGTGCGAGTCAAATGCCGCAGCTCGGCGAACGTCCCCGTCTCGACGATACGCCCCTGACGAATGATGCTGACGCGGTCGCACAGCGCTTCGACCTCGGCCAGGATGTGGCTGGAGAGCAGCACCGTTTTGCCCTCCGCTTTCACCTCTCTTACGCATTGCTGAAACACCGCCTCCATCAACGGGTCCAGCCCGGAGGTCGGCTCGTCGAGGATGAACAGCTCGGCATCCGAGGCAAAGGCGGCCACCAAGGCGACCTTTTGCCGGTTGCCCTTGGAATAGGTCCGGCACTTCTTGGTCGGGTCGAGCGCAAACCGCTCCAGATATTCGGCCCGGCGTTTCGGATTCATACCGCCGCGAAGCCGGCCGAGCAGGTCGATCACCTCGCCGCCGGACAGATTCGGCCACAGGCTGACATCCCCCGGCACGTAGGCCAGCCTGCGGTGGAGCGTCACCGCGTCGCGCCACGGATCGCCGCCGAGCACGCGCGCCTGCCCTCCGTCCTTGCGAAGAAGGCCGAGCAGAATGCGGATCGTCGTCGATTTGCCCGCGCCGTTCGGACCGATGAACCCGTACACTTCGCCCTGTTCCACGCGCAGATCCACTTGGTTTAACGCCAGATGCTTGCCGTAATACTTCGTCAGCTTGTTCAGTTCGATAGCCGGCATCCAAGCCACCTCCGATTGTGAACGAATAAAATTCAAATCGTTCAAATAATAAAAATCAAATGCCAATTACGTGAACTATTATAAATAAATTCGTTCACTTTTCACGAACGCCATATCGCGCGCCGAACGGGCAAAAAAGGCCCTTTGCGCCGAAATCGCGCAGCGGACCGGAATCGGGCATAACGGCAACACCATTTGCTCCCTCTCGCACAGCCGGACGGAAAACGTTCAAGAAACACCCCCCGTTCGCGCGCCGAAAGCGGCGTTCCCGTAGGACAACCGCCGAGGACCAGGCAATAAAGCAAGTCAAAAAAAATCGCCCCGAATCTCCAACATGGAGACTTCGGGGCGATTGCATTATCCCTTGACCGAACCGGCGGCGATTCCTTCCACGATCCGGTCGCTTAAGAACAGGTACGCGACGAGGATCGGCAGGATGCTGATCATCAGCGTAGCGCCGATCGCACCCCAGTCGGTCGTATATTGGCCGACGAAGTTCTGGACGCCGACCGTCAGCGTCTTGTTCGTGTCCGAACTGATGAACGTGTTGACGAAGATGAATTCGTTCCAGTTGTAGATCAGGTTGATGATCGTCGTTGTCGCGAGCACGGAAGCGGTCATGGGCAGGATGATCCGGAAAAACATCCGGTTGACCGAGCAGCCGTCGATGATCGCCGCCTCCTCCACTTCCCGCGGCAACGCATAATAGAAGCCGAGCAAAATCATGATCGTAATCGGCATATTAAACGCGACGTACGACAGGATGAGCGACAGCGGGCGATCCGTAAGGCCGAGCTCGCTGAACATGCTGAACAACGGAATGAGGGTGGAATGGACCGGAATCATCATCGCGACCATGAAGAGGCCGAGCACGAAAGCGCGTCCTTTCCATTTCATCCGCGTCAGAGCGAACGTCACCAGGCTGCCCAGCAGGACGGTGATCACGGTCGCGACGACCGTAATCCAGACGCTGTTCAGGAAGTAGACGCCGATATTGCCCGCGTTCCATACTTTCGCGTAGTTTTCCCAATGCGGATTGAGAGGCGGCGACAGCGCCGGCTGATCGAATACTTCCTGGTTGTTTTTTAACGAGAAAAACAGCAGCCATACCAGCGGAAGCAACTGCAGCGCGGCCACGGCGACCAGCACGACGTAGAGCAGCGCGTAACCGAACTTGCGTCCGATCTCCGGCCTTGCTGCGGGCATGCTGTTGTTTTGAAGGCGCCCCGCGTCTCCGATCGTCATGATGCGTTCCTCCTTACGAGTATTGTATCGTGTCTTTGGCGGCGGTCAGCTTGCGGATGACCCAGGTAACGAGGAGGCAGATGACGAGCAGGAAAAAGCTGATGGCACTTCCGTAGCCGAAATCGTAAGCTCTGAACGCCTCGTGATACATGTAAGAGGCCATCACTTCGCTCGCGCCGTTCGGACCGCCGTCCGTCATGACGAAGATCAGGTCGAAATATTTCAAGGACCCGACGGCCGCCAGGACGATCGTGACCTTCACGACCTCCATCACGAGCGGAAGCTTGATCTTCCAGGCGATTTGCAGCGCGTTCGCGCCGTCGATCTTCGCCGCTTCTTCCAGCGAAGACGGAATGTTTTTTAATGCGGCATAGTAAATGAGAATGTAAAACCCTGCGTACTGCCACAAGATCGGAATGAACAAGGCATACAGCACGATCGAAGGCTCGGCAAGCCATGCGGGCGGATTGTCGATTCCGATGGAAACAAGCAAGCTGTTCAGGATGCCGTTCGTCGGATGATAAACCCGAAGCCACAGCTGGGCGATGGCCACCGACGACAACAGCATCGGGATCAGGTAAATTTTGCGGAACAGGTTCGCCCCCTTGATCCGGGCGGCCAGCACCATCGCGACGATCAGATACAGAATCAGGCTAAGCACCGAGAAGATCGCCAGCAGGCAAGAATGCCCCGCGCTGCTCCAGAATGCCTTGTCTTGCATCAACGTTTTGTAATGGCCCAGACCGATGAACGTCATCGCGCCGATGCCGTTCCATTCGTGCAAGCCGTAAAAGGCGGTCAGGACGATCGGGATATAGACGATCGCCAATATCAGAAGCAGGGCAGGCAGCACATACAGCGCAATCATTTTCTTGTTCGACAATACTTTATCCAAAGCGGCTGCACCCTTTCCGAATGAATCAGGGGATGGCGGCCCGATCCGGTCGAATCGTCCGCCTCCCCTTTATCGATGCCAGAGAACCGTCAGTTTCCTTTGGAGATGGCCGCCGTATGCTCTTGGGCGAACTTCTCCGGCGTCACGGCTTTGCCGAAGAGCGCCTGAATCATGTTCAGATGGGTTTCGGCGGCATTCGGTTTCATTTGGACATCCGCGAACAACGTAATGCTGCTCGCCTTGTTCATCTCGTTAAACAGATCGATATACAGCTGCGGCAGATCCATTGTGGACGTATCGACCTTCGTCGCCGGGATGACGCCCGCGCCGGTGACGGATTGCTCGCCCCATTTGGTCACGAAGTATTCGACGAACTTTTTCGCTTCTTCTTTGACCTTCGAGTTTTCCGATACGAACAAGCCTACGCCCGGACCGCCGACCCAGCTGTTGATGTCGCCTTTCCCGCCTTCGACGGTCGGGAACTTGAAGAAGCCTACGCTGTCGCGGAACGATTTCGGAATCTCTTCGTTGGTCGTGAAATTCGGAAGCTCCCACGTGCCCATCAGGTACATCGCCGCTTTGCCGTTCAGGAATTCCGATTTCGCTTCTTCGTTGGACAGCCCGTTGAAGCCTTTCACAAACGCATTGCTGTCGACAAGCGCTTGCACTTCTTTGGCCGCTTTCACGAGGCCTTCGTCTTCGAACGAACCGGAACCGCTGATCGCGTCGGCCAGCACTTTTTGTCCCGCGATGCGGTCTGCCAGGTACATGTACCAGAGGGAACCGGTCCAACGGTCCTTGTTGCCCAGCGCGATCGGCGCGATGCCTTTGTCGGACAGCGTTTTCACGATTTGCTTGAATTGTTCGTACGTTTGCGGAACCTGCAAGCCGTTTTGCTCGAAAATGGTCTTGTTGTAGTAGACCGGAGCGATGTTGAATTCCAGCGGAAGCGCATACGTTTTGCCGTTAATCGCGTAAGCTTCGGTGGTTCCCGCGACGAATTTGCCGTTCAGCTCGCCCGTCAGCAGGTCGTCAAGCGGCGTAAACAGCTTGCCGTCCACGTACGGCTGCAGGAATCCGGCCGCCCAAGTCACGCCTACATCCGGCAAATTGTTCGACGAGCCCAGCACTTTCAGCTTGTTTTTGTACTGCTCGTTGTCCAGCACTTCCTGCTTGATCGTGACGTTCGGATGCTCGTTTTGGTACGCTTCGATAATCTGGTTGACGATCTTGTTCTGCCCTGCGGAGACGCCTTCCGGCCACAGATGCATGAACTGAATCGTAACCTTGTCTCCGCCGGCATCCTTGCTGCCGCTGGGTTCCGCAGCGTTCTGGCCGGCATCGTTTTTTCCGCAGCCAGCGAGAACAAGACCCAGGGTAAGCGTCAAAGCCATCGTCGTTGTCCATTTCCGCTTGAACACGTTTACAACCCCTTTTCCGTTGAAGAATTTGTATTTTGTAATCGCTTTAATGACATGCTATCACCGGATCGGGTTTGGTTGAAGGTCACGGGGATTGGGACGATGACCACTTTTATTGGATTTTTTCCTCGGAATCGGCCAGGTTTTGACGATACTGTCCCGGGCTGACCGACTCCAGGGAACGGAAGACTTTCGCGAAATATTTTGCCGACTGATAGCCGACGCGCTCGGCGATCTCCTGAATCGGCAGCCGGGTCCCCGCCAGCAGCTCCTTGGCCCGCTGCACCCGCCTGCGGGTCAAGTAATCGCTGAACGTAAGGCCGGTCTGTTCCTTGAACAGCACGCTGAAATAGCTGGCGTTCAGATGCAGGCGATCCGCCACTTCGCGCAGCGACACCGGCTCCGCCAGATGCTCGTCCAGATAGCGGATCGCTTCGCGCACGAAGGTGCCGTGCTTTAGCTCCTGTTCTCCCGCTTCGATCAGCTTCGGATCGACGAGCTTCTCCATCCGCTCGATCCGATGCAGCTCTTCCTGCCTTTTGAGCGCGCGCTCGATGGCCTGAACCAGCTTGGACTTGTCGATCGGTTTCAGCAAATATTCGACGACGCCAAGCTGAAGCGCTTTATGCGCGTAGTCGAATTCGGGATAGCCGGAGATGACGACGACGACCGGCGGATGCGGCATGCCGCTTAGCGTTTCCACCAGATCAAGACCGCCGATCTCCGGCATCCGAATGTCGGTGATAAGCAGATGGGCTTCGTTCTCCTTCAGCCAGGCAAGCGCCTCGACGCCGCTCGACGCCGTTTCGATCCGGTAACGGCCGAGCGACCATGCCTCCAGCGTCTTACGGATGCCCTGTCTCGTTCTGGGCTCATCATCTACGATCAGAATCGTCTTCATGCGGCATTCCCCCCCGAGTTTCGTTTGGGATCTCGAAGCTGAACGTGGCGCCCTGGCCCTCCGTGCTGCAAATGTTCAGGCCGCTCGCCCGCCCTTCGTAATAAAGCTGCAGTCTGCGCTGGACGTTGACAATGCCGACGCCCGCGCCCCTGCCGGAGACCGAGCGGCCCTGCTCCATCGCTTCGCGCAGCGAGCGAAGCGTCGCTTCGTCGATGCCGGGCCCGTCGTCGCTGACCGACACGACGGTATATCCCGGCCGGGACGAAGCGCAGGCGCGCAGAATGACCGTTCCCGGCCCGACGCGCTGCTCTACGCCGTGCAGAATCGCGTTTTCCACCAAAGGCTGGATGAGCAGCTTCGGGGTCGGCACCCGGCGGCTCTCCTCGTCGGCTTCGATCCGCCAGGACAAGCGATCGACCATGCGCATCTCCATGATCTGCAGATAACGCTCGGCATGATCGAGCTCGTCCCCGAGCGTCACCCACTCGTCCTCGTCCGGACGGCCGATCACGTAGCGGAACAGGCCGGACATGGCGACGACGATGCGCGCCAGCTCTTCCTCCCCTTTATCCTCCAGCGCCCAATAGAACGCTTCCAACGTATTGAACAGAAAGTGCGGATTGATCTGCGCCTGCAGCGCTTTCAGCTCGGTGCGGCTCTGGTTGATCTCTTTCTGGTAAACGACTTCGATCAGCTCGTTCAAATGCGCGACCATCCGATTGTACGTGTGATTGAGTTCGTTGATCTCAACCGTGGAAGACGTGCTCGGATTCGGCCTCAGCGTGCCGAGCCGGGCGCCGCGCATCGCCTTGATCAAGTTGAGGATCGGCCGCGTGATCATCGTCGACAGAATGAACGCGAGAATCAGAAACAGCAGGCCGCCTACGGCGCCGGACACGATAACGGCGGCGCGAAGCACGGAGATGCCTTCGGTCGTATAATCGACCGGCGTCAGGATGGCGAGCGTCCAGCCGGTCGTCTCCGACCGCTCCCGGACCGCGATATACTTCTCTCCGGCGACGGTGACGTATCGGCCCGTCTCGTTTCGAATCGCCTCCGCCCCTTCGGCGGACGGGAAATCGGACGAGATCGTGCGGCCCGCTTCGTCCAGCAGCATCATCGATTCCCGGGCGGAGGGATCGCGGTCCGCCGACGAATCGGCAAGGCCGAAATAACTCCGATCGATGCGAACGGTCAAATAGCCGCCATGCGAAAAAGAGCGTTCGACAAGCCGGACCCGGCGGATGGCGACGACGACGTCCGTATCGTTCGGATCGAGCCCAAGCCAGACCAGCCGTCCCTGCTCTTGATCCGCTCTGGCGATCCATTCGGCCGGCACCCGGCTGTTCAAACTCGCGTCGTCGAGCGGGAACAGCCTTCGGTAATCGGTCGTGTACAGCTCGAGCGAACGGATGCCCGTCGCATATGCCTGATAGTTTCCGGCAACCTGCTGCAGCGACTGGCGTTCTTCGAAGCTCGCCCGCCTCCCCTCGGTCTCCCGAGCGAGAAGCCGCTGCACGGACACATTCGTGGCCACCTGCGTCGTCAACGTATCGATCTGTCCCAGCAGCGCCTCCAGCTTGCCCGTCGCCTGAATGGCGGTCTGCTGAATATGCCGTTCGGCGCTGTTGCGCAGCAGAACCGACACCCTGTCGTAAGTGAAAATCCCGGCCGTCGCCAGCACGATCAGCATCACGAGCATAAAGCCGGTAAAAATCTGATTCCGCAACGTATTGATCCGTCCGAGCTTCATCCAACTCTCCCCCGCCCTTCGATCGCTGCCGCTTTGCTTTTATCGCTTGATTCCGGTATGGAACCCGAATGATGAAATCCGAAAAAAGAAAGCGCTACCGCAAATGCCGGGCAAATGACCCGATTCAGTATAACTTAACCTTGGCCGGCGGGATTTTGTCAACTGGTTTGATCCAGCAATTCAAGGATATAACGGATGAGATTAAATAAAATAGTTTATATGTAAACGAAAATGAAACAATGGTTAATGTCCACGAATACCAAGGAAAGTTGACAGTTTATAGCAACAAGGAATAGAATAATTTTGTTTCCTGATAAACGATTATTTTGCACAGAAGAAAGATGAGCGATAAATCCGAAGGGAGCGCGAGCACCATGACCGATCTGGCAAAAGAGATGATATACGAAATGTATATCCGGCTGTTGCATCTTAACGAACAGAAGGCGGATACGGAGCTTCAGGATTTTTTTAATCAGGCGACAGGAGAACAATTAAAGATTCTCCCCAGAAATATGACCAGTATTCATGTCATCGCGTGTATCGGCCGGCATGAACCCATCAACAACATGGCCATCGCCAAAAAAATGAATCTGTCCAAGGCCAATATTACAAAAATTACCGCAAAATTGTCGGAAGCGGACCTGATCAAACGCTTTCAATTGACGGACAACAAGAAAGAAGTGTATTTTCGGCTGACTCCGAAAGGAAAGCAAGTATTTGAACTGCACGAAGCGGTTCATAAGCGGAAAGAGCAGCAGTTTTACCTTTTCCTTAACAGCTTTACGGATCAGGAGCAGGATGTCATTTTAACATTTCTCCGAGCTCTGACCGCCCGAATTACGGAGGAACTGGCGGAAAGGCAGGGGACCCAGGATGAGGAGCGTTAAAGGGAGCGCCGGGTTCATTTTGTATCTGATTTGTATAAGCGCCTTTTTTGCCTCGTTAAACCAAAATATTTATTCGCCCATCCTCCCTCTGGTCAGGGACTCGTTCCACGTTTCCATGGACCAGGTGAATCTGTCGGTATCGCTGTTTATTTTCGTTACGGCAATCATGCAGATTGTTCTCGGACCGCTCGTCGATTTTAAAGGAGCCCGATTTGTTCTGATCCCGGGCATCCTGTTGACCGCCGCTTCCAGCATCGGCTGCGCCGTTGCGCATCATTTTCCGGTTTTTCTTCTATTCAGGGTGCTGCAAGCCGTCGGGACCGCCGCTATCCCGCTTATTGCGGCAACGACGATCGGGAGGCTGTTTCAAGGAAGCCACCGCGGGAAAGCGATGGGGACGTACCAAATGCTGCTGTCCGTCGCTCCGGCCGCGGCTCCGGTATTGGGAGGGTTTATTGGAGACCGCTATAGCTATCCCGGCATTTTCTGGTTTCTTGCCGTCGCCTCGGCCATTCTCCTGCTAGCCAATCAGCTTTATTTTCCAAAAGACAGGCCGGATGCGAAGCAATTCATAAATCCAAGCAAGCTGCTGAACCATTATGGAGCTATTTTTACCAATAAGACCGGGAACTCGATTTTGATCTTAAGCTTCTTGTTCTTCTTCGTTTATTTCGCCGTAATTGTCTATCTGCCCGTTTTGTTGACGGACCGCTATCATGTCGGCTTGAAAACCGTAGGATTGCTGTATTTGCCAATGGCGGGAAGCACAATTGCGGGAAGCACGCTCTTCAAATATCTTCAAGCCAGAATTCCGCTCAAGCATATCTGTGGATTTGGAAACCTCGCGGCAGCGGGCAGCATGCTGCTTTTTGCCGTAACGCAGTCGTTTACGCTGACCGGGATGGTTGCCGCTCTGGCGGTGTACGGGATATGTATAGGGGTCATAACCCCTCTGTACTCGACGATGATCGCGAATGAATTTGAGCGCAACAGGGGCAGTGCAATGGGCATGTTTAATTTTATCCGGTACATTGGAATGGCCGCCGGTCCTGTCGCATCGGGCCTGTTGCTGGCTGAAACGGAAGCCGGGATCGTCTTTGCGTTGCTGGGAGCGTTGTTTGCCTTGTTGAGTTTGGCATTGCGGCCATGGGTTAGTGGAACAGCGGCCCAAAAAAGAAACGGCGCTCCCGAAGCGGCAGCAAAAAAGCAGGGCCATTGACGGATGCCCTGCTGTCGTTGCGCACGTTCGATTCCATGGCTTCCGGACCGCCATTCGGCGCCGCTCCAGTCAGGATCGGACGGGACCGGTCGACTGCCGGACAGTCAGCTCCGGCCGAATGACGACCCGCTGCTTGGCGGCGTCCGCATTGTCCAGGTTGTGGATCAACAATTGAAAAGCCTGCTTGCCCATCTGTTCGATCGGTTGAGCGACCGTCGTCAGCGGCGGGTTCGTCACGCTGGCCAAAATGGTGTCGTCAAAACCGACGATCGACAGGTCGTCCGGCACTTTGACGCCAAGCTGTCTCGCTACCTGCATGGCGCCGATCGCGAGCAAATCGTTGCAGCAAAAAATCGCCGTCGGCTTGTCCGCGCGCGCCAGCAGTTCCTGAGCGCCCCGTCTCCCCTCCTCGATCCGGTATTCGCAAATGACGATGTCGGCGTCGTCAAACGGAACGCCCATATCGAGCAGCCCCTGCTTAAAACCCCGAATGCGCTCGCGGCTGCTGCTCACCTTCAAGTTCTCGGAGAGAATGGCCATGCGGCGGTGGCCCAGTTCGGCCAAATGCCGTGCGGCCAGCATCCCGCCCACAAAGTCGTCGGCGACGACCGTATCGGCGGCCAGCGCAAACGTCTCCCGCGAGATCATGACGAAGGGAACGCCTCTTTCTTGAAGCTGCGTCAAAATGTCCAGGTTGTCGATGCCCGTCCCGATGATGATGCCGTCGACGCTGTTCTGCTCAAGCACGGAAATATACCGTTCGACGCGCTCGTCCTTGTTGTCCGTGCTGCAAATGATGACGCTGTAGCCGGTCTGATGGGCATGATCCTCGATCGCGCGGGCGATTTCGCTGAAAAAAGGGTTCGAAATATCCGGAATGAGCAGCCCCAACGTATAGGTTCTCTTCCCGACGAGCGCGGATGCGATCCGGCTCGGCTGGTAGTTGAGCTTTTCCATGATTTTGAAAATTTGCTCGCGCCGCTTCTTGCTGATCTTGCCCTTCCCGTTAATCGCATTGGATACCGTGGCGATCGACACGCCGGCCTCTTTGGCCACGTCATAAATCGTCGCTTTCATTCGGGTCCCTCTTAAGAAAATAGTAAGGGATGGGCGCGCCATCCCCTCTCTTTATTACAATTATAGGAATCCGCCGGGACGGTTGCAACCGTTGAGCGCCCGCTTACGGCTTCACGTTTGCCGACAGGATCCAAGCGTGGTCCGGATCGTTATGAAACTTCCAGGTGCGGCGCGGACCGGCCATTACGTTCAAGTAATAAACGTCGTAGCCTGGAGGAGCCGACACCGGATGATAGCCGCAAGGCACGAGAACCGCCTCGCCGTCCTTGACCGCCAGCGTCTCGTCCAGCGAGCGGTCGTCCGTGTAGATCCGCTGAAGGGCAAACCCCTGCTCGGGCCGGACGCGAAAATAATACGTTTCCTCCAGCAGCGATTCATCCGGCAGCGCGTCCCTGTCGTGCTTGTGCGGCGGGTAGCTGGACCAGTGCCCGCCCGGCGTGAACACCTCGACCACCAGCAAGCTGTCGGCCGGTTCTTGCTCGGGCAAGATGTTGTGAACGCGGCGCTCGATCGCGCCGCTGCCGCGGATTTCGATCCCGACTTGCTCGGGCGGGATCAGCCGGGCGGGATGACCGCCGCTTCCCGGAGCGGAGCAGACGGCCAGCTCCAGCGCCGTTTTGGCCTCCACCCGGTAGCGGTCCCCGCTCGGCACGTAAACGGAGTACGGCGGCGTTTGCTCGAACACGCTCATCCTGCCGCCGATTCCCCGCCACTGCTCGGTTGAAGTGGCGACATCCGCCACTCCGCTCAGCAGGACGAGGCACACTTCCCGCGCGCCCGTCTCTTGCGCGAGCGACTGTCCTTCGGACAGCTTGAACACCTCGAAGCCGACGTACGTCCAGCCGGCAGAAGCCGGCGTAATCGAAATCAACTTGCCGCTTGCGGCGTTGGAGTCCGGGGTAATCAGCAATTTGGACAACCGTCGCACCTCCCTTTCGTCAATTGGCCTGCAGGCTCCGCAACTCCGCAATTTCGTCAAGCTTGACGACGCGATTCAGCCGGAAAGACCATTTTGCGGCCAGCGCAATGCGCTCGGCCTGCAGTCCGTCTTCGCCGTCGACCGGCACCGGCGTGCCGTTGGCTAGGCTGTCGATGAACTGCCTGGCTTCGTCCTCGTACGCTTGCGCATACCGTTCCAGGAAGAAATGAAGCGGTTTGTCGGATGAGATTCCCGCTTCCGTACTGACGACCGCCGAATTGGGAAAGTCGTTCGCCGCGGCCACCGCTCCTTTCGACCCGAACACTTCGACGCGCTGGTCGTACCCGTACGCCGCTTTGCGGCTGTTGTCGATGACGCCGAACGCCCCGTTCGCGAACTTCAGCGTAATGACCGCGGTATCGATATCGCCGCATTCGGCAAACACCGGATCGACGAGCACGCCTCCCTGTGCAAAAACTTCGACGACTTCGCTTCCGGACAGAAAACGGGCCATGTCGAAATCGTGTATCGCCATATCCATAAACAGGCCGCCCGAAGTCCGGATATACGCTTCCGGCGGCGGGCTCGGATCGCGGGACGTAATCTTGACGATGTGCGGGACGCCGATCGTTCCGCTTTCCACATGCTCTTTCACCCGTTTGAAATTATGGTCGAAGCGCCGGTTGAAGCCGACTTGCAGCTTGACTCCCGCCTTGCGGACCGCCTCCAGCGCTTCCTCCGTACGCTCGATCTCCATGCTGATCGGCTTTTCGCAGAAAATATGCTTGCCCGCCTGCGCCGCCTGCTTGATCAGAGGCACATGGGTATCCGTGGAAGAACAAATAAAGACCGCATCGATGTCCGGATGATGAATCAAGTCGGCGCTTTCTTTGGTCAACAAGCCGATTCCCCGCGCCGCCGCCCAAGCTTCCAGCTCGGGACCGGCGAACAGGTCGCTGACCGCGACGACTTCCGCATTCGGATGCCGCAGCAAATTGTCGGCATGGATTTTGCCGATTCGGCCGGCGCCGATAATGCCGATCTTTAAGGTAGCCATCTGCCGTTTCCTCCTATCCTCTTCCCGAGCTGCCGAACAACCGGATTTTGGCCCGAACCGCCGCTTGAACCGCTTCCTTCGCCGGGATGAAGTAATGTCTCGGGTCGTAAGCCTGGGGATGTTCCTGAAGATATGTCCGGATTGCCGCCGTGAAGGCCATCTGATTGTCCGTGTTCACATTGATTTTGGCGGTGCCCAGCGAAATGGCCTGCAGAATTTCCTCTTCCGGCAATCCGCTTCCGCCGTGCAGGACCAGCGGCAATCCCGTCAGCCGCTGAATTTCGCCCATCCGTTCGAAGCCGAGCCGCGGCTGGCCGCGGTACGGGCCGTGGACCGAGCCGAGCGCCGGGGCAAGGCAGTCGACGCCCGTCTCCCTCGCCAGCTTGGCGCACTCCTCGGGCACGGCATACATGGCTTCCGCCTCCTCCACGATCAGATCGTCTTCCCTGCCGGTAATCCGGCCCAGCTCGGCTTCGACGGAGGCGCCAAGCGCATGCGCCGCTTCCGTTACGCGCGAAGTCACCTCGATGTTGCGCGAAAGCTCCAGATGCGAGGCGTCGATCATGACGGACGTAAAGCCTGCGCGAAGCGCCCGGATGCATAATTCATACGTGGTGCCGTGATCGAGATGAAGCGCGACCGGAACCGAAATCCGCAAATGCTCCATGAGCGAGCGGACCATGCGCGAAATTGTCTTCAGGCCGCCCATGTACGGGACATAAGCTTCGCTGACGCCGAGAATGACCGGGGCCCGTTCGGCTTCCGCGGCCAGCAGAATCGCTTGCGCGAACTCGAGGTTCAGCAGATTGAACTGGCCGACGGCGTACCGCTCTTCCAGCGCCTTTCGGAGCATTTCGGTCATGGACACGAGTGCCATCTACGTTACCCCCCATCCGCCGTTACCAACGGGCCGTCACCATTTTCTTGCGGGTGTAAAATTCGACGCCGTCGTTGCCGTTCGCATGCAAATCGCCGTAAAAAGACTTCTTCCAACCGGAAAACGGGAAGAACGCCATCGGCGCCGGAACGCCCAGGTTGACGCCGAGCATGCCCGCGTCGATCGTCTCGCGGAATTGCCGCACCGCCGCTCCGCTTTTCGTGAAAATGCAGGCGCCGTTGGCGAATTCCGAACGATTGGCGATCTCGATCGCCTCTTCCAGCGAATCGGCGCGAACGATGGACAGAACGGGGGCAAAAATTTCGTCCTGCCAAATTTTCATCCCTGCCTGCACGTTGTCGAAGAGCGTCGGGCCGACGAAATAGCCTTGGCCGCTCGCGGCGGAGTCCTTGCGTCCGTCGCGCACCAGCAGCGCGCCTTCCTTTTCTCCGATCTCGATATATTTCAAGGTCCGCTCCTTGTGGGAACCGCGAATGACGGGGCCAAGGAATACGCCGGGCTCCAATCCGTTGCCGATCGTCAAGCCGTCCGCCGCTTCCACCAGCCTCCGGACAAGCTCGTCGCCGATTTCCCCGACCGCCACGACGACCGAGCAGGCCATGCAGCGCTCGCCGGCCGAACCGAAGGCGGCGTTGATAATCTCTTTGACGGCCAGGTTCAGGTCCGCATCCGGCATGACGATGGTGTGGTTTTTGGCGCCGGCCAGCGCCTGCACGCGCTTGCCGTGGGCGGAAGCCGTCTTGTAGACGTATTCGGCCACCGGCTGGGAGCCGACGAAGGACACGGCGGCAACGCCGGGATGCTCCAGAATGCCGTTCACCACGTCATGCGCGCCGTGAACGATATTCAACACGCCATCCGGCAATCCCGCTTCGCGAAACAGCTCGGCCAGGCGGTTGGCGAGCAGCGGCGTCCGCTCCGACGGCTTGAGCACAAACGTATTGCCGCACGCGATCGCCAGCGGAAACATCCAGCACGGCACCATCATCGGAAAATTGAACGGCGTGATGCCGCCGACGACGCCTACCGGATACCGGAACATGCCCGATTCCAGATTGGTGGCGATGTCGGGAAGTTGCTTGCCCATCATCAGGTTGGGCGCTCCCGCGGCGAATTCGACGCACTCGATGCCGCGCTGCACCTCTCCGTACGCCTCGTTGTAGCTTTTGCCGTTCTCCAGGGTCACAAGGCGCGCCAGCTCCTCCCAATGGTCCACCAGCAGCTGCTGATACTTGAACAGCACTCTGGCGCGGCGCGGCACCGGCGTGCGGCTCCACGCCTTGAACGCTTCCTTGGCGGCCGCTACCGCCCGGTCGACATCTTCCTTCGTGGACAGCGGAACCGATGCCAGCACTTCTTCCGTCGCCGGATTGTATACGGGTTCGGTTCGGTCCGTTTGCGCATCGACCCAGCGGCCTGCAATCCAATTTTTCAACACTTGCGTCATGTTAGATGCCCTCCTCTTTGCCCGGTTCAACCGTTATCCGACAATTTCGCCCCGCTCGCAGCTGGCCATATACGATTCGACCTGATCCGCCGTGGGCATGGCGTCGGAACAGCTATGGCTGGAAATGACAATGCTGGCCGCCGCGCTCCCGAACGACATGCTCTTCTCCAGCGTCCACCCCTGCATCACGCCGTACAGGAAGCCCGCGGCGTAGGCGTCTCCGGCGCCGAACGTCTTGACGACTTTGGCCGGATACGACCGGGCCCGGTGGCTCGCTCCGTCTTTGGTATAGGCGATAGAGCCCGCTTTGCCGTGCTTGATGATGACGATCCGGGCGGCGTGATCAAACCATTTTTCCGCCGTCACCCGGTCGCTGCGGTCCGGGTTGCGCTCGAACCGCTCCATCATGTCGAACTCCTCGCGCGTCCCCAGAAGGATGTCGCACTTCTCCGCCGCCAGATTGTAATAGACGGCCGTCTCCTCCTCCGACTTCCACGTGTACGGGCGATAGTCGAGATCGAAGGCCACGACGGCGCCGTGCCTGCGCGCGTAGACCAGCGCCTGAAACACCGCTTCCCTCGACGGGCTTTGCGCCAAGGCGGTTCCCGAAATCAGCAGCATTTTGGTCCGCGCGATCAGCTCCTCGCTCACCTCGCCCGGCGTCAGCTTCAAATCGGCGACATTGTCGCGGTACATCAGGATGCTGCAATCGGTCGGGCTCTTGATTTCCGTAAACGCCAGCCCGGTCACCGCGCCCGTCTTGTCGACGACCACGTTTGCGGTGTCGATGCCGTTGTCGTTCAAGTAACGGTGAATGAAACGCCCCATCTGATCGTCGGCGATTTTACCGATAAAAGCGGTCTTCATGCCCAGGCGCGACATGCCGATGGCAATGTTGGCGGGAGAGCCGCCGACATATTTCGTGAACGTGCGCGTCTCCTCCATCGGCCGGTTGATCTCGTTGGCGTTTAAGTCGATGCACAGCCTGCCGATGGCCGCAAAGTCCAGTTCCCGTCCGGCGGGAAAGTTCACATACGTCATTGCGGTTGCCCCTCTTTCTCCGATAAGATGAACTGTAAATATTGCAGCGCCTTGCTTGCGTACTCGTAGGCCGGATGGACCGCCGGGTCCTGCTCGCCCTCCAGCATCACCCAGCCGCTGTAGCCGCGGGCGACGAGCTCCTCGACGATGGGCCGAAAGTCAAGGTCCCCGGTTCCCGGCACCGTAAACACGCCTTTGCGGATGCAAGTAAGGAAATCGGCCCGCTCCGCTCTCGCTTCTTCAAGCAGGGCCATGCGAACGTCCTTCAGATGCACGTACGCGATACGGTCGTAGTGCTTGCGAAGCAAGGCGAGCGGGTCCGCCCCGCCGTAAACGGCATGGCCCGTGTCATAGAGCAGGTAGACAAGGTCCGGATCGGTCATCTCCATCAGCCGGTCGATTTCCTCCGGTCTCTCCACGACCGTTCCCCCATGGTGATGGTACGTCAGCTTGAGGCCGTATTCCCGGGCAATCGCGCCGGCCGCGTTCAACCCTTCGGCAAGGCTGCGCCAGCCTGCCTCGTCCAGTCTCCGCACTTCCTTCTCGCAAGGCGAACGGCGGGGGTCGAAATGCAGGGAGCCCCCGACCTCGCATGTGCTGATGACGGCGCCGCCCATTTGATGCAAAAACTCGGCGTGCGCCCGGTAGGCTTTCAGCTCTTCGTCTCTGCGGGCAGGGTCGGAAAACAAGACCGATTTCCACTGGGAGACAAGCTGCAAGCCGCGAGCCGCCAATTCCCGCTTGAGCGTCGGAATATCTTTCGGGTATTTTCGGCCCATTTCCGTTCCTTTCAGCCCAAGCCGCTGCATGTCGTCGACGATCTGCTCGAAAGTCGTTTCCTCGCCGTGTTCCTTCACGTCTTCTCCGACCCAGTTGATGGGGTGCGCCCCCAGTCGAAACGGAAAATTGGCCATCGCTTATTTCTCCTCCAAAACGGCCCGCCGAAGCGATGCAAGGTGATTGCGGCCGGGCCGGCTCATTTTCAGTACGGTTTGGCCGCTCGGATCTTCCGCTTCATGTTCTCGTGCGCCTGAACCACTTTGTCGCTTACGGACACTTCCGCAACGCCGACATTCCACCACGACTCGTAGCCGCCCGTGTTCGTCCCGGGAACGACGGGAATATGAATCAGCGTCGATACCCGCTCCTTCTTCGCTTGTTCCAGCGCGGCTTTCAGTTCGTCCGCCGTAGCGGCGAAGAACGCTTTGGCGCCGAGACTGCGGGCGTGAGCGGCAAAATCGATCGGCAAGTAGCCGCCCGTCAGCCGGCCGGTCGCCTCCTCCCGATAGCGGAACTCGTTCCCGAAGCCGTCGCTGCCATGCTCCCGCTGCAAATTGTGAATGCATTGGAAGCCGTGGTTGTCGAACAGCAGAACGGTAATCTTCTTTCCTTCCTGCAGGCTGGTGACAAGCTCCGAATGCAGCATCAGGTAGCTGCCGTCTCCGACCAGCGCATACACTTCCCGGTCCGGCTCGGCCAGCGAAACGCCGAACGCGCCGCTGACTTCGTAGCCCATGCAGGAGAAGCCGTATTCCATGTGATACGTCTTCGGCTGAGAAGGCCTCCACAGCCGGTGCAAATCGCCGGGAAGGCTGCCCGCCGCGCAGACGACGACCGCATTCGGGCCGATCGTCTCCTGAATGACGCCGAGCGCTCGCGTCTGCGACAAGCCCGCGTCGTGTTCCTGCCCGAACAGCCGGTCCACTTCGGCATCCCAGCGGCGCTTCAAGCCCGCAATCTCGTCCGCTTCGTAGCCGCTCCGGTAGCCGCGTTCGGCAAGAGCCGAACCGAGCGCCCGCAACCCGAGCTTGGCGTCGCCTGTCAGCGCGGCGCCACTCCATTTCGCGGCATCCAGCGCGCTGACGTTGAGGTTCACAAACTGGACGTCCGGATGCGCAAAAGCCGATTTGGACGACGTCGTGAAGTCGGAGTACCGGGTTCCAACGCCGATCACGGCATCCGCTTCCTTCGCCAGCAAATTGGCCGCAAGCGAACCGGTGACCCCGATCGCGCCGACGTTCAGCGGATGGTCCCACGGCAGCGCGCTTTTGCCCGCCTGCGTCTCGGCCACCGGAATGCCGAACGCTTCGGCGAATTCGCGAAGCTCCTGAACCGCCTCCGCATACAGCACGCCGCCTCCGGCAACGATCAGCGGCCTGCGCTTGCCGGCGAGCAGCTCGGCCGCGCGCCGCACGGCTTCCGCCGCAGGCGGCCGGCGGTCGATATAATGAACCCGCCGGCGGAAAAACTCCTCCGGGTAATCGTAAGCTTCCGCTTGCACGTCCTGCGGCAGCGCCAGCGTGACCGCGCCGGTCTCCGCCGGATCGGTCAGCACGCGCATGGCCTGAAGGGCGGCCGACATCAATTGCTCGGGCCGCACGATCCGATCCCAATATTTGCTGACCGCCTTAAACGGATCGGTAGCGGAAACGGTATAATCGCTCGCCACCTCAAGCTGCTGCAGCACAGGGTCCGGCTGGCGCGAAGCGAAATTGTCGCCGGGCAGAAGCAGAACGGGAATACGGTTGACCGTCGCCGTCGCGGCCGCCGTTACCATATTGAGCGCGCCCGGACCGATGGAAGAGGTGCAGGCAAAAATTTGCTTGCGATTCTTCTGCTTCGCGTAAGCGACCGCCGCATGCACCATTCCCTGCTCGTTCTTGCCTTGAATCAGCGTCAGGCTGCCCGGGCTTCGTTCCAGCGCTTCGCCGATGCCGGTTACGTTGCCGTGCCCGAAGATGCCCATAACGCCCCGAACGAATTTCGTTTCCTCGCCGTCGATCGAAACATATTGGGCGTCCAGAAAACGAAGCAATGCTTGTGCCATTGTCAAGCGCACGGTTGCCAACGCCATCCCTCCATTTCTGTATTCAGCGTAGGGTCAGACATTTAGATTAAGCGCTTAATCTCCCGTCTCGACTTAAGCATACACGGAATTCTCTATCCGCACAACACATTTTTTGTTACGCTTTCACCGCGGAAAATAAGACCGAACGACACGGGACGCCGTCTCGTAGCCGGTTCGGATCGCCCGCTCGATATCCCACTCCCAATACTCCGGCCGAAACAGCTCGACGGACGCCATCTCGCCGTAGCCGATCTCCTTCAGCGTCCGCAAAATCGCATCCAAATCGATGCAGCCTTGACCCGGCCATACCCGGTGCCGGTCCCGCAGCGCGCCGGCGGGCAAATCCTCGCAGTCGTCGATGTGGAAGACGAAAATGTCGGCGGGATCGGCCTGCCGCAAATCCTCCAGCCTCGAATTCATCGCATGAAAATGGAAGCAGTCCAGCACGATGCCGACGTTGTCCCGGTCCGCCGCCCGGACGATTTCGTAAGCCTGCCCGAAGGTATTGACCGAGCAGTTCGGGTAGCCGACAAACTCGAACGCGAGGCGAAGGCCGTACGGCTGCGCCAAGTCCGCCAAATGGCTGAGCGCGCGCACCGTCTCGTCCCGAATCGCTTGCTTCGTATAATCGCCAACGTCAAAGGCGGGCACGACGATGACGGTACGGCAGCCGATGATGCCGCCGATCTCGCCCAAAAACTTGAGGTCGTTCACGATTTGCCGAAAGCTTTCTTCGTCCCGAAAGCTGATCTGCTCAAGCGCATTGAACGCAAGCGGCCGCAGGGCGCTCCGTTCGAAGAACGCCTTCAGCTCTTGCGGCCGATGACGCCGCAAATAGTCTTTCAATTTGTCCAGCCGAATTTCGATCCCGTCGTATCCGTGCTTCTCGCAATAGGCGAGATCAAGCTCAAGCGTGGAATGCTTCATGGTGGTCGCCTGGTTGAACGCGATTTTCATACCCCTCTCCTCCCTTTGCCTGCAAAAAAATCGGGTAATCGATTACCCTACTATGGCGCAGCTGTCATGAAGCGGCGGCTTTCAGACCGGTCCCGTCGAGCCGCGAACGACAAGCTTGGGAAACATGCGGACGGTCTGCTTCGTAGGTTCGTTCCGCTCCATCCGGTTGACGATCACTTCCATGACCTTCTTCCCCAACTCCGGGAGCGGCATCGCGACCGACGTTAGCTCGGGGAACAGGAGCGAACACCAATCGGTGTTGTCGAAGCCGACGATCGACAAGTCCTTGGGGACGTCCAGTCCAAGCTTTCTGGCCGCACGCATCGCGCCGGCGGCCATGACGTCGTTGCAGCCGAATACCGCGCTCGGCCTGTCGCGGCGGCCCAGCAACCGCCCGGCGGCTTCCTCCGCTTCTTGCAGCGTGATCGTTTGGCACTCGGCCACCAGCCCCTCTTCCGCGGCGATCCCCGCCGATTGAAGAGCGGCGTAATAGCCGCGCACCCGTTCGGCGCTGCTGTACGAGCCGTCCGCGATGACGCCGATGCGCCGATGCCCGAGGGAAACCAGATGCTCAACCGCCGCCACGCCGCCGAGATAATCGTCGACCGTCACGATATCGATGGAAAACGGCGGCTTCTCAAATGCGAACAGCACGACCGGCACGCCGTCTTCCAGAAGCTCCTTCAGCACCTCGTCGTTGCGGAACTTCGAAGCGATGATGAAGCCGTCGACCCGCTTCTGGCGCATGAACGCGACTTGCCTCGCCTCTTTCTCGGCATCGTTGTCCGTGCTGCACATGACGATGCTGAAACCCGCTTGCTGCCCCGCTTCCTCAATGTGCTTCAAAAATTGGACGTATACGGGATTGTCAATGTCGGGGATCAGCAGCGCGATCTGATACGTGAATTTCCCCTTCATGGCCGAAGCCAGAACATTGGGCCGATAGTGCAGTTCGTCGACGATTTTCAATACTTTTTGCTTCGTTTTGTCGCTGATCCGGCCCCTGTTGTTCAGCACCTTCGACACGGTGGCCGCCGATACGCCGGCGATTCTTGCAATGTCGTAAATGGTAGGTTTCATGGTCACGATCCCGTTTTTTACCCCTATTCTACCTCAAGCGGCAGCGCAAAAACGATAGCGTCCGGCCGATGCCGACTAGCGGTTTCGATTCCTCCATTCCTGCAACTCGATTCTGCGGCCCGCTTCAAAAGACGCCTGCGCGGCGGCGGCGATTTCTTGGGCGGCCAGGCCGTCTTCCTCCGTAACCGCGGGCGTCCCCCCCTCGCGCAGCGCTTCGATGAAATGGGCCATCTCCAATTGAAACGCATCCTTGAAGCGCTCCGGAAAGGCCGGCACAATATCGTGCGTACGGCCTTTGGACGTCAGCAGCGCAACATCGCGGCGGCGAAGCGAGCCGATGACGAGCGTCCCTTCCGTACCGACGACTTCGGCTCGAATATCGTAGCCGTATCCCGCGTTCCGGCTGCTCTCGATATCGCCGGCGGCGCCGGAGTCGAACGTCACGTACGTGAGCGACTGGTCGACATCGCCGAGCGCTTTCATAAAATCGTTGGCCAGAACGCTGCCGTGGGCGGCCACGCTTGTCACCTCCGCTCCCATCAAATAGCGGGCCGCGTCGTAATCATGAATGGCCATATCCAAAAACATGCCGCCGCTCTTTGCGATAAAGGCCGCAGGCGGCGACACCGGATCGCGCGAAACGGCTTTAAAATAAATCGGGGCGCCGATATCCCCCGCCGCAATCCGCCGCTTGGCTTCGGAATAGGCGGGATCGAACCGCCTCATGAACCCGACCTGGCAGCGAACGCGGTTGGCGCGAATCGCTTCGATGACCGCGCTTGCCTCCTCCAGATGGCGGGTCAGCGGCTTTTCGACAAACAGGTGCTTGCCGTTTCGAGCGGCGCGAATCGCCAGATCCGCGTGGGCAACGGTCGGTGTCGCGATGACAACCGCATCGATTTCGGGATCTCCCAGCAGGCGGTCAGGGTCGTTCGTCCAACGGGAAACGCCCAGCTCCCGCGCGATCTTCTCCGCTTGCTCCGCAACCGTATCCGCCACGCAGACGAGCTTGGCCCCCTTGATGTTCGAAGCCAAATTCCGCGCATGCCAGCAGCCGAGCCTGCCGAGTCCGATGACCGCGCAGCGAATCGACTCTTTCACGTCCATTCCTCCCTTGGAATCTCAACGGTAAACCAGTTCCATGATTTTCTCCTGGCTGGCCTCGGCCCGCGTGAGCTCTCCTTTTTTCTCCCCTTCGTGCATGACGACGATCCGGTCGCTCATGCCGAGAATCTCCGGCAGCTCGGAGGACACCATCACGATCGCTTTGCCGGTCTTGGCCAGCCTGGACATCAATTTATGAATTTCCGCTTTGGCCCCGACGTCGATTCCCCTGGTCGGTTCGTCCAAAATGAGAATATCCGGATTGCTCAGCAGCCATCTGGCCAGCAGCACCTTCTGCTGATTGCCGCCGCTCAGCCTGCCGATCTGCTGGTTGAGGCTCGGCGTTTTGATGTTCAGCCGCTCCACGAACGCGCCGCACATGTCGTTGACCAGTCTCCCTTTCAGCAATCCGGCTTTGTTCAAGTACCCGTCGATGCTCGACACGATCATATTGTCCTTGACGGAAAGAGGAAGAAAAGCGCCGGTCGCTTTCCGGTCTTCCGTCAGCAATCCCATCTTGTATCGGATCGCATCCTGCGGCGATCGAATGTGCGCGCGTTCGTTCTTGACGAAAATCTCGCCTTCGTCGGGAGGGGCGATGCCGAACAGGCTTTCGACGACTTCCGTCCTGCCGGAACCCATCAGCCCCGCAATGCCCAGAATTTCGCCGCTGCGCACTTCGAAGCTCACCTTTCGAAACTTGCCTTTGCGCGTCAAATTTTTGACGGACAGCAGCACCTCGCCGATTGGCGCTTCGTCCTTATGGAACACCTGTTTGATCTCCCGGCCGACCATCATTTGAATCAACGATTCCGGGTTCAGCTCGCCGGCCGGCTTCGAACCGACGAATTGTCCGTCCCGAAACACGGTAATTTCGTCGCAAATGCGAAAGATTTCATCCATTTTGTGCGAGATGTAAATGATCGTAACGCCTTTGGCCTTCAGAGAAGCGATCATCCCGAACAACCGCTCGACTTCCCTTTCCGTGATGGCCGAAGTCGGTTCGTCCATAATGATCAGGTCGGCATTACGCGAAACGGCAGCGGCGATTTCGACCATCTGCATATTCGCGATGCTGAGGTCGGCCATTCTGGCGTTGGGGTCAATGTCGATTTTCAGCGAATCAAACAGCTTACGCGCGTCCTCGACCATTTTTTTCTTGCGAATCCAGCCGAAGCTCTTCGTCGGTTCCCGTCCCAGAAAAAGATTCTCCGCCACCGTCATCTCCGGCACAGGCGTCAGCTCCTGATGGATCATCGAAATCCCGAGCCGCAAGGCGTCCTTGGATCCGGAAAGCTTGACTTCCTCGCCCTTGTACTTGATCGTTCCCCGGTCGGGCGTGTAGATGCCGAAAATGATCTTCATCAGCGTCGATTTGCCGGCCCCGTTCTCGCCCATAAGGGCGTGAACCGTTCCTTTTCGCACTTTCAGTTGAATATTGTCCAGCGCTTTCACGCCGGGAAACTCCTTGGTAATGTTCGTCAGCTCCAAAATATAGTCCGGGTTCATCCGGATCACCTCCCGCAGCGCCTTCTTCCCGCTATTTTCGCCTGTTCTTCCGCGAATCGATCAACACGGCGGTCGTGATAATCGCGCCTTTCAGAATTTGCTGCCAATACGAAGACACATTCAGCAAGTCCAATCCGTTGTTCATAACCCCGATAATGAGCGCGCCGATAATCGTTCCGCCGATCGTGCCGATGCCGCCGGCAAGGCTCGTGCCGCCGATGACCGCGGCCGCGATCGCGTCCAGCTCGTACATCGTGCCGGCGGTCGGCTGTCCGGAAGCGATGCGCGAGGTCAAAATAATGCCGGCGACGGACGACAGCAGACCCGCGTACGCATAGAGCATGATTTTGTACTTGTCGACGTTGATGCCGGCAATCCGCGCAGCCTGCTCGTTGCCTCCGATGGCGTAAATGTATTTGCCGAATTTGGTTTTATTGAGCAAAAGATAAGACACGACGCCGACGAAGAGAAAAATCAGAATCGGCACCGGAATGCCGAGCAAGCTGCCTTGGCCGATAAACCGGAACGAATCCGACAAGTTCCCGATCGGCCTTCCGCCGGTATACAGCAGCGCAGCGCCTCTTGCGGCCGTCATCATGCCGAGCGTCACGATAAACGGGGCGATTTTGCCCTTCGCGATGATCGTTCCGTTGATCAGGCCCGTCAGCACTCCGATTCCCAGCCCCGCCAAAATCGTCAGCACGAGCGGATATTCGCCCGGATGGGCCAGCGTCGCGACAACGACCGAAACCAGCGCAATGACCGAGCCCGAGGACAGATCGATCCCCGTCGTAATGATGACGAACGTGACGCCGATCGCCACGATCCCGACCACCGACATCTGGCGGACAATGTTGAGCAGATTGTCGGCGGTCAGAAAAGTAGGCGTCAGCAAGGACATCAAAATCATTAACGCGATGAGCACCAGCAGCATGCCGTAGCGGCTGAGCAACGAAGCGAGCGTAAACGGGCCGCTTCGGCCGCCAAGCTTTTGTTCCGTCACTACGGTGGATTCGTTCATCTTTAACCATCCCTCGCCATCTGTTCTGTCTTTTCGATCCGCGACGGGCTGCGAGCCGCAGCGCGTATTCCGTGCGCGATAAAAACATATCGCAAAGACATGCTCTTATCGCGCAGCCGCGCAGAATATCCGCCGGGCTTACTCCCACTTCTTCACGTACTCGTCGACATTGTCTTTCGTGACCAGCTCGTAAGGAACGTACACGTTCTTCTCCACTTGCTCGCCTCTCGCCGCTTTAATCGCCGTCTCAAGACCGGATTTTCCCTGGCCGTCGGCATTTTGGAATACCGTTACTTGCAGCTTGCCGGACTTGACGTATTCGAGGGCGTCCGGCGTCGCGTCGACGCCGGCGAATATCATGCCGTCGGCTTTGTTCGCCGCTTCCGCCGCCATGATGGCGCCGATCGCCATCTCGTCGTTGTTGGACACGACGGCATCGATTTTTTTGCCGGAATTCAGCCAGTTCTCCATGAGCGCCATCCCTTTCGCGCGATCCCAGGAGGCGGTGCCTTCCAGCACGATCGACATATCCGGATACTTCCCGATAACCTGCTTGTTCCCTTCTGTGCGCTTGATTTGCGCCTCCTGGCCCAACTGCCCGGTCATAATCGCGATGTTGCCTTTGCCGCCAAGCAGCTTTGCGACCTCCTCCATCTGCATGACCCCGGCGGTAATGGACTCCGAGCCGACATACGACGCCGCTTTGTCGACCCCTTCGAACCAGCGGTTGACGACGACAATCGGAATATTCGCCTTGTTCGCTCTGTCGACGATATCGACGGCCGAGACCGTGTCCACCGGAACCATCACGATCGCATCCACTTTCTGCGAAATGAACGTTTCGATCTGGGCCAACTGCTTGCTGGCGTCGTTTTGCGCATCCACATAGGTCACGTTCACGCCGTCCTGCGTCTTCTGATATTTCTCCATTCCTTCTTGCAAATAGCTCAGCCACTTGTCGCTGAAGTCGGGAAGCGCCGCGCCGATGTGGATTTGGCCGCCGCCGCCGGATTCGCTGCCGGAAGCTTGAGCGGGTGCCTGCGATTCGGCGTTGCCCCCTTTGGATGCGCAGCCGGCGACGACCAGCGCCAGACAGATCAGACTCGCCAACAAGGCTGAAAACATCGTTTTCTTCATCGATCGGTTTCCCCCTCAATAAGGATGGACTTGCGGAATTGCAATTGCACAATCAGCGCAGGAATTCCCCGAGGCTTGAGTCTGTCCGCACTCGCCGCCTCACCTCCCCTCCAGGCAGAAATGTAGATGTTCTCACAAATTGTAATCGCTTTCATATTTATCAAGATAGGTGCTGCTTATCGCTGCTCTAAACGCTGGGTAGTCTCGTCGGAAGTGGGGTCAATGGATCTTGTTGAAAGCGAGGGCAATCGATGAATCTAAATTGTTGGATTAAGCGATTCACTTATAAGCTGAAAGGGTTAGCATTAATAAGTCCGCTAACCAAAGGGTTCTATAAGCCAAAACAGAGCAGATTCATGAGGAAAATTGAATTAAGCGCTTTACCTACGTAACATCATAATGGATTCGTTTTCAGAAATCAATATCTTTTTTGAAAATTTATGTTTTTGTCTGCTCCGTTCTCGCCATGCGCCGGGAAGTTCCGTCGGAACCGTTCCCGGATCCGCCGGCTCATCGCCAGGCAGATTTCCCACAAATCGGCGACAGGCTGCCCGGTGAACGGCATCGTATGCATGTATCCCGGCGGACCGAATTCCGGCGTAAAGACAGGAACGCTAAATTAATCGCTTAACCCTTATATGCATCATATTTTGAATGTTAAAAAAAACACAAGATGAAAATGGAATGGTAAATGGATTAATTGATTCCTTGACGGGCTTTTGGAAAAAACGGGGAGGCTGTATCATTTTTATCAATGCGAAATTTTTTTCGGCTGTCGTTTCTCCGTTGTCGTCGCTGAATGGATGGACGCAATTTCAACAGCGGAATCCGTAGCCGATGGCGAAAAAAAATAAAAATACCGGATTGCCTGATAACGATTCTTGAGGCTTCTCCAGAAGGACCTTCTAAATACGAACTAATAGTTTGGCTTCTCGATTTAAAGCAAAAAGAAAACCACATGGAGTTGTTACACTCGCATGTGGTATAGATGCTCTACTGACTATTTTTCGTCAATCGTTCACAAAGGTACCCGACAATATATTCTATTGGAGTATTTAATTCCAAATCATTGTTCTCCACTAAATCTAAGATACCTTTTTTAATTGTATTCCATAAGTCGGTGTTCTCATAACTTTTATATGGGTGATTCAATATTGTGCTCCCCCTAATTATCTTTTATTTTTGTTTTTTGGTCCTCCAGGCCAGATCTGCTAACCATTAACCCTGCATATGCCCGCCGACAGACCGAGCAACAGATAAACCACAAACGCATTCGGCGTCTAATGAAGCTGAAGGGAATCCAGTCGGTGATCCGCAGGAAGAGAAAGAGATACGCGCGCTCAGCCCCGCAGCAAGTGGCCGAGAACCTGTTAAACCGCCAGTTTCACGCAGAAGCACCGAATGAGAAATGGTTAACCGATGTAACGGAATTGAAATACGGTAGTGCTCGAGCCTGTTCTTTATTTTGCGAAAATGCACTTATAATCTCTATGTAAATATTTTTTATCATTTGAATTTGTCGGGGACCCTTTGAATTACTGGGGAAAATTCAAAAACCACCATATGGGTTATATGTGTCATTAGTTGAAAGATGGGTTCACTCGGTACTGGTAGCCCCCCCTTAGTCAGCATCCTTCCCAATAAATATCCTGTGCTACAATGCTGACCTTCCCCACATCATCAGTACCCATCAATATGATTTCGACACTCTTATTTTCATCATGGACTTTCACATCAAGAATTTCATTACTGTCTATCAAAAACGAGGGAGGGTCAATTTTAAATGAACCTACATCAATGAAAGATAACACTCCTTCCTGCATTTCGGGTTCAGATTCATCATAATTGGATTGCTTCCACTGACATAATTCAAGTTTAATAACGACCTTTTTCTCATCAGGCAAATATTCAACATTCTCTACTATGCTATCGTGTAAGTCGTAAGTAGCTAAAAACTCATTTGGTTTAATTTTAATCTCCTCCTATGGAACGATGTGAGATGCTTTTGAACCTTTTGCAACAGGGTTGCCGTTAACATCAAGATAATAATCTGCTTTTGTAGTCCCATTTGGATTGTAAACGTGATAATGGTCTTTTCCTTCAAAACCACTTGCCCCTGGCTTTCCAGGGTCGAACCTTACCTTCATTCCAGTACTAGGGTCAATGTACTCCCTGGAAGCTGTATTCTTTGCCATCCCTTCAGGAGTAACATCTTTCCAACCATTAACCAATTCCTGCGGGTCTTTTGGTAAGTTACTTGGCGAGAAGTTAACTTTTCCCGTCCCCTTATTACTTCCCTTCGTTCCCCCTACTCCACTATTTACACTTTCCCGCGTCCCTTTACTATTCCCCTTAATCCTCCCTACCGATACGTTTGGCTGTAACGGATTAACTGGGGTTAAAGACATTAAATCAGGATCAGATAAAGGAGCGTATAGTTGGTATTGTCTCACAACACTTCGCTCAAACCTGACATGGAACGAAAGTGTCGACAAATAAAAACTTCATCCACAAATCTTACTGTAAATGTAAAAATGAGAAGACGCTCACCTTGCCGAAACAAACAAAAGCTCCTATGCTCAAAGTAACGACCAAACCGCGAAGTCTGCCTTTGTCTACACTCATCTTAGAGGTGTTGCCTGTGGCGGATATTCGCCGCTTAGTCGACTCAAAAATACGAGAATACCGTAAAGCAAAAGGGCTTTCTCAAGATCAGCTTGCCGAACGGTGCGGGTTCCATTATTCCTATATTGGCGGTGTCGAACGCGGCGAACGCAATATCTCGCTGGAGAACTTGGCCAAGATCGCCAGTGCGCTTGAACTTGAACCAAAAACGTTCTTTGAATTTGATATTCCTATTCAGCAGCCCCCATCGGACAAAAAGGATGCGGCTCTTCAGGAAGTCATATCCATTCTGAAAGGAAAGGATATTCGGTATATTCAAATGACGAAAAAGCTGCTTGTGGAGATATTCAAAACATTTCCTCGCCAATGAGGCCGGTTCCCCGGCCTTTTTATTTTAGGTACACACCTTTCATACCGCTCTGACGTTCCAGCATTGCGTCTGCGACGTTTGCAGTTTGTCTCGGTATTGTTGCCATTTTTGAGAGTTGAAATGTCGGGTTCGCCACTTTCTCGCAAGCCATCAGTAATTCCCATCTCGTGCAAAAAAGAAAACCACAAGGAGTTGCTACACTCGCATGTGGTTCACAATAATTGCAATGTGGTTTATAAAGAATAGACTACAACTTAATTCCAATCCTTAAGAGTTGACTTATTAGATCCCAATTATTTGGTTTTTCGACTGACTTGCTGTACCATTTAGCTCCATTTTTTATCCATTGATCTCTATATTCCGTATGTGATATCCCCTTATCCAAGTCATCAACTCCAAATTGGAATCCGCAACAACTGCAAATTTCGAAACTTCCTGTTGAGGGATCACTATAATTTGCATATGGCGGTTCCTCTAAGCCGTCATAACCACAAACCGGACAAACATTCATAACATCAATTCCTCCGTCAATTCAAGCTCTCCCAGTATTTTATGCCATCTTTTGGTTTAAAATAAGTTTTAATATAGCCATCACTTGATACCGCCAGAAACTCATTTGTTGATGGTTTGTAAATCAACGTTGCCTTGTCACTTAAACGGTTTTCGTCAAGATGTTTGTTCCATCTGCTATCTCACTGTAGAGTTTTTGAGCACCTCTCAAATATGCTTCTTTGGTGATTGGACCAAACTCCTTTTGTATTAATACATGTTTTTCGTAATGCTCGTCGAGTTGTTTGGCTGTTCTAAAATTTAGTTTTCCAGGAATTCTGCCGATAGGCCCAACCATCGATAACGCTAATTCAGTTTTTGATGTTGGTACAACAGTCTCATATGTCTTAAAATATAACCCGAAACCAACAGGGTCTTGTTTAGATAGCGTCCCGTCAAGTGGTGTAAAATCGATTTCTACTGCGTGAGCCAGATTTACTTCTGCAAGAGTGTGGTGGATACAAGGGGGAGTTGCTCCCCTTGGACGACTTTGGCCATGGATTCAAGGCTGAAATAACGGCGTGCGACGGTCCATTCATCTTGCTGCTCGATTAAGATGGCACCGATCAGTCGGATAACGGATTCCCGATTTGGAAAGATTCCTACTACGTCTGAACGTCGGCGGATTTCGCGGTTTAAACGCTCTAACGGGTTGGTGGAATGAATTTGCCGCCAATGCTCCCTGGGAAAAGCCATGTAGGCCAGTACGTCATTTTCTGCCTGCTCCAGAATATCCATGGCTTTCGGGAACTTCCCACGAAGTTGCTGGACGACTTGTCGGAGCTGTATTACAGCCGTTTCTTGGCTCGGTTGCGCAAAAATCGTCCGGATGATCGACGATACCAACGATTGCGACGACCTCGGCACCTGGCTCAGGATATTGTGCATGAAGTGAACACGGCAACGCTGCCAAGTGGTGCCCGCCAGAACCTGCTCGATTGCTCTGCGCAACCCTTCGTGAGCATCACTGATCGCTAGCTGCACACCTCGAAGTCCCCGAGCGACCAGTTTCCTTAGAAACTCAAGCCAAAACGAGCCGTCCTCGCTCATTCCGATCTCAAATCCAAAGAACTTCCCGGTCACCGGTTTCCCGGATGCCGATGGCCACGACAAGCACCATGCTGCGTACCCGGCCGCCCTCGCGTACTTTCGGGAACGTGGCATCCAACCAGACATACGGAAATTGTCCCTCAAGCGGGCGTTCCTTAAAGCCCACTACGACATCATCGAGCTCTTTGCAAATCCGGGAGACTTCGCTTTTGCTGATGCCTTTCATGCCCAGGGATTCAACGAGTTCATCGACTTTTCGCGTACTGACCCCGTGAATGTAGGCCTCCTGGATAACGGAAAGCAACGCCTTTTCCGCGCGCTTTAGGGGTTCGAGCAAAGAGGGAAAGTAACTGCCTTTGCGAAGCTTCGGAATGTTCAGGTCAAGCGTTCCGACCCGGGTATGCCACTCCCGCTGCCGGTAATCGTTCCGCTGGTTGGTTCTTTCCGTGCTTCGTTCATAAGTAAGCGTCAAATATTCCCCACCTACACGGACTCGAAGATTCATGAGAAACTAAGCGTATCGGAAAGATAGGAGGTACGCGCGAATGAACGAAAATGAACGCAACGAGCAATGGCGGGAGCGGATCC